>Ga0302313_10000002_pt1 | contig 249268 bp, 209 predicted proteins | sample III_Palsa_N2_2_FD_200454 | JGI IMG/M metagenome (GOLD analysis project Ga0302313, IMG submission 200454) | Peat permafrost microbial communities from Stordalen Mire near Abisko, Sweden - III_Palsa_N2_2 | ecosystem: Environmental > Terrestrial > Soil > Palsa > Peat permafrost | place: Sweden...
CCAGGTCTTCCACCCAGGCTTCCATATAACGGGGCGCTGCTACATCCAGCGACCAGTGCGGGCAAGGCAAAAACCACGGGCCGTCGCTCGGACGCTGTCCGCTAGCACAAGCTGGTAGTAACGCCAGTAAAAGCAGTGAAACCAGATAATGCCGTTTCATGGCGCGATACCTTTCATTAGTGGCCCTTCTTCTGGTTGAAGGTCAGCCGCTTGCGTTTATCAGCCGGACGGTTGAAGAAGATCACCTTCAGGTCAGCGCCTTGTGCCGTCGGCAACGTGGCCCGCGCGGCACCGTTGGGTAGTCCCTCGTAGATGGGCTTCCAGACAATGGGGTTCCAGTTGGCCGACTGATGCAGGTAGCGGCGGCTTAGCCACTGCTGTTCTTCGCGGGTGAGGGGAAGATCACCCTTGCCGCCACCTTGCGCGTGGGCCAGTAGCTTGGTGTAGATCAGCAACAGGTCCGCGGGCAAAGCAAGGGCGGGATCAGGGGGAATGACCTTGAACGGAACGCCCGCCTGCTGCGCCATGGCGTGCATGATGCGCAGCGTCACGAGCTGGTACTCGCCGCGCACCTGTCGCAGCTCGACCAGGGCGGCGATGACTTGCAGTACCACGGGATTGCCCTGCATGTACTGTCGCTGGTTGCGGTTGGGGAGAACCTTCCACCACACCTGGATTTTCAGCGCGTCCCAGCTTGGCGGTGGGTTGAGTTGCGGATCGATCAGCCAGGTGGCGTCCAGCTTGGGTGCGGCATCGTGCCTTTCGCTTGCGGTGCGCGTCCATGCGGCGCTTTTTTCGGCAATGCCCCGCAGGTGATCGTCCAGGAATTTCGGTCTGCCGCTACGCTCGGTAAAGCTGGCGTTTGCCTGATATTGCTCGTAATCCAGTGGCGCCATGCTGACCTGCGGCTTGGTGAGAATGGCTTGTTCCCACTCCTGCATGGCGTAGCTGCCGCCCAGGTCCGAGTGCACGCCGGGCAGCGCCACTTCGGTGTGCTTGCCGGGCGCGACGTGGTTGAGCGCGAAGTTTTCAGGGCATTCGTCGGCCGCCACGAGGTGCACGACGCGATCGGCGCAGTCGTCGGCGAGGTACAGCTTGACCGGGTCGTTGTTGCCGTTGTCGGGAATGCCGACGGCCGCAACGGTCTCGTAGATGCCCATGAAGCGGATACACAGATCGCTTTTGTTGTCGCCGCTCCAGCCAGGTTTGAGCGGCAAGCCCTTATCGCGCAGTTTGCGCGCCATCACGCCGTTGTCCCCGGCGTGGAGGATCAGCCACGACACATGGCGCGCGGAGGCCGCGCCACGGCTGAAACCAAACAGATCAAGTTCCACCGCGTCGACGATGATGTTGGGGTTTAGCGTATGAAACTGCTTGATCTGCGCCACCGTCGCATCAACGGCCTCAATCGCTCTGGCAATGACACCGGTGGGTCCCCAGCCCAAGCCGTAGGCATACAGACTGTCTTTTTGTTCGGCCCGGGTGCCGATGCCTTCGATGTACGCATGGTGGTAGACGTAGCGTCGACCATCCTTCCCTAACTCGGCTGTGCCAATGTCTTTAGTGACCTGATACAAGTCATACAACCGATGCACATTCGTTTCGCCACCGGCATAGCTGCTGCCATCCACACCATCCTGCTTGCGGCACGCGGCCATCAGCTGGTCGATGATGCCGGGGTGCTTGTCCAGATCGGCGGCTTGCGGCGAGCATTTCTCCAGCGCCGCGCGGCTGTTGGTGATGTTGTTGCCGGTGCCATCGTTGAACAGGCCGATGCGAAACACCAGGTGCACGGCGTCAGCTGGTGGGGCGCTGGGCGCTGCGGATGTCGTGCCAGCGGCGGCGGTCGCGGCCGCTGGTGTGGTGGGCGTTGATGTAGCGCTGAGTGTGGCTTTGGGGGTGGCTTTGGTCGTGTCTTTGCTGGCCCCCGGCGAGTCGTCTCGCATTTTCAGGGTGGTTTGCGAAGCGATCAGGCGCGCGCCGCAAGCGGTACGCATGCCATCCAGTGCTGGGGCGTAGCCGAGAAACGATTGGGTGGATTCGACAATCGGAAAGATGCCGTTGCATTGGGGGCAAAACACCCGATGCCCTTTGCCAGCCACGCGATGCCCGTCGTGGGACATCGTCGCGTAGCCTTCCAGTACGCGCCCGCCGTGGTCGGTGCTATCGCAGCACAGGATGGCCGGTTTCTCTTCCATGACATGTTTTCCGTGAGTACGGGGCGAGGAATCTTGCACCGCACTTTTGCGCAGGATCTTCAGCTCCCATATCTAGGTCACGGCTTGCGTCCAGGCAATCGGATAAGTCCTGAAAACGGGTAAGCCTGTAGCCTGTGTGATCACGGCTGCGGACCCGAGACGCGGTCTGGCAGAAGCAGGCAAGTTATGGGCGGAGCCCACCATAAAGCGCATCCAAAAGCCTGATTAGGGCTCCCGTTCAGCCGCAGATCTGGCGAGCATCACGGCAGGGCGCGTATAATTCCCTCTTTGCAGCGGGACTTTTCGCATGCGCATCCTCGCCGAGGCCCTGACCTACGACGACGTCTTCCTTGTTCCGGCCCATTCGGTCGTCCTGCCGCGCGATGTAGACACATCGACCCGACTGACGCGCAACCTGCGCCTGAACATTCCCATCGTGTCCGCCGCCATGGACACCGTCACCGAAGCCCGGCTCGCCATCACCATGGCGCAGAACGGCGGCATCGGCATCATCCACAAGAATATGACGGCCGAGCAACAGGCCGCCGAAGTGCGCTTGGTGAAGAAGTTCGAGGCCGGCGTGATCCGCAGCCCGATCACCGTCGGACCCGATACCTCGATTCGCGAAGTGCTGCGCCTGACCCATGCGCACAACATCTCCGGCGTGCCGGTGGTCGATGGCACCAAGCTGGTCGGCATCGTCACCAGTCGCGATCTGCGTTTCGAGCGCAAGCACGATGATCCGGTGCGCAACATCATGACCCGCCAGGAAAAGCTGGTGACGGTCCGTGAGGGCGCCAGCCAGGACGACGTGCTGCTGTTGCTGCACAAGCACCGCATCGAGAAAGTGCTGGTGGTCAACGACGCATTCCAGTTGCGCGGACTGATCACCGTCAAGGACATCCAGAAGGCGCGCGACAATCCGCATGCTGCGAAGGACAAGCATGAGGCGTTGCTGGTCGGCGCCGCGGTTGGCGTGGGTGGCGATACCGAGCAGCGCATCGCCGCACTGGTCGATGCAGGCGTGGACGTGCTGGTGGTGGACACCGCGCACGGTCATTCGCAAGGCGTGATCGAGCGCGCTGGCTGGGTCAAGAAACATTATCCGCAGGTGCAGGTGATCGCTGGCAACATCGTCACTGGCGAGGCAGCGCGTGCGCTGCTCGACGTGGGCGTCGATGCGGTCAAGGTCGGCGTGGGTCCGGGCTCGATCTGCACCACTCGCGTGGTCGCTGGCGTCGGCGTGCCGCAGATCACCGCGATCGACCTGGTCGCCACCGCGCTGAAGGACGAGATTCCGCTGATCGCCGATGGCGGCATCCGCTACTCCGGCGACATCCCGAAAGCACTCGCTGCCGGCGCATCCACCGTGATGCTCGGCTCGATGTTCGCCGGTACCGAGGAATCTCCGGGCGAAGTGGAGCTGTTCCAGGGGCGTTCGTACAAGAGCTATCGCGGCATGGGCTCGATCGGCGCGATGCAGCTCGGCTCGAAGGATCGCTACTTCCAGGACGAAGCCGACGCCGACAAGCTGGTGCCCGAAGGCATCGAAGGCCGGGTGCCGTATCGCGGTCCGCTGCGCAACATCATCCATCAGCTGATCGGCGGCTTGCGTGCGTCGATGGGTTATCTGGGCGCGGCCACGATCGACGATGTGCGGAACAACGCGCAGTTCGTGAAAGTGACTGCGGCCGGTGTTGCCGAAGCGCATCCGCACGATATCCAGATCACCAAGGAAGCGCCGAACTATCGGCTGAATTCCTGAAAGGCGAGGGACGAGTAGCGAGTAGCGAGGGCGCCTGATTGGGCGTCCTCGCTGGTTCCGGCCTTTAGTGCCCGGAGCACAGTCACTCGCCGTGTTCGTCAATCCAATGCCCTCGCTACTCGCCCCTCGTCCCTGTTCTGAGCCCTTCCCAATGACCAACATCCATAGCGACAAGATCCTCATTCTCGATTTCGGCGCGCAGTACACGCAGCTGATTGCGCGTCGTATCCGCGAGCTTGGCGTGTATTGCGAGATCTGGGCGTGGGATCACGATCCGGCGCAGATCGCCGCGTTTGGTGCGAAGGGCATCATCCTGTCCGGTGGCCCGGAATCGACCACGCTGGAAGGTGCACCAAAGGCTCCGCAGCAAGTGTTCGACGCCGGTACGCCGATCCTCGGCATCTGCTACGGCATGCAGACCATGGCCGCGCAGCTTGGTGGTGCCACCGAGGCTGCCGATGCCCGTGAGTTTGGTCACGCCGAAGTGGACATCGTGACGACGAGCCGTCTGTTTGACGGCTTGACGGATCATGCCGGTAGTCACCGATTGGACGTCTGGATGAGCCACGGTGATCACGTCGCCAAAGCCCCACCGGGCTTCGCCATCACCGGCAGCACCGATCGCATCCCGGTCGCCGTGATGGAGAACGACGCCAAGCGCTGGTATGGCGTGCAGTTCCATCCGGAAGTGACGCATACGAAGCAGGGCGGGGCGCTGCTGAAGCGCTTCATCACCGAGATCTGCGGCTGCGCCACGTTGTGGACCGCAGCCAACATCATCGATGACCAGATCGCCCGCGTGCGCGCGCTGGTTGGCGACGATCACGTGCTGCTCGGCCTGTCCGGTGGTGTGGATTCTTCGGTAGTTGCCGCGCTGCTGCACCGCGCGATCGGCGATCGGCTGACCTGCGTGTTCGTCGATACCGGCCTGCTGCGCTGGCAGGAAGGCGACCAGGTGATGGCCACCATGGCTGACTTCGATGAGCACGGCATGGGCATCAAGGTGATCCGCGTCAACGCGGCCGAGCGCTACTTCAGTGCGCTGGCCGGGGTGTCCGATCCGGAAGCCAAGCGCAAGATCATTGGCGGCTTGTTCGTGGATATCTTCGACGAGGAGTCGAGCAAGATCACCGCCGATGGCAGCAACGTGAAGTGGCTGGCGCAAGGGACCATCTATCCCGACGTGATCGAGTCGGCCGGCAGCAAGACCGGCAAGGCCCATGTCATCAAGAGCCACCATAACGTCGGTGGTCTGCCGGCGCATATGAAGCTCAAGCTGGTCGAACCGCTGCGCGAATTGTTCAAGGACGAAGTACGCCGCATCGGCGTGGAACTCGGCTTGCCACGCGCCATGGTTTACCGCCACCCGTTCCCGGGCCCGGGACTGGGTGTGCGCATTCTGGGTGAAGTAAAGCCCGAATATGCCGAGTTGCTGGCCCGCGCCGATGCGATCTTCATCGACGAACTGCGCAAGGCCGATCTCTACGACAAGACCAGTCAGGCGTTCGCCGTCTTCCTGCCGGTGAAATCGGTGGGCGTGGTTGGAGACGCGCGTGCCTACGAGTGGGTGATTGCGCTGCGCGCGGTCGAGACTATCGACTTCATGACGGCGCATTGGGCGCACCTGCCGTACGAGTTTCTCGGCAGGGTATCAAACAGAATAATCAATGAGTTACGTGGTGTTTCTCGTGTTGTTTATGACATTAGCGGCAAGCCTCCTGCCACCATTGAGTGGGAATAACAAAGTCAACGGCTTCCATGCACCAGGGAAAGCCGGCGACTTGCCGGCTTTCTTATGTTTATCTCACAATACATTGAAATGACTGACGAAATTATCGAATCACCCGGATCATTCTCGGCCGCGGACATGCAGCACATGCAGCGTGCCCTGCAACTCGCCGCACATGCACGCGACGCCGAAAACGAAGTGCCGGTGGGCGCGGTCCTGGTGCAGGGTGGAGAGATCATCGGCCTGGGCTGGAACCGCAACATCACCTTGCATGACCCCACCGCACATGCCGAAATCCAGGCCATGCGCGCGGCTGGCGAAAAGCTCGCCAACCATCGGCTGTCCGGCGCCACCTTGTACGTCACGTTGGAGCCTTGCTCGATGTGCGCCATGGCGATGATCCATGCACGCATCGATCGCTTGGTCTACGCCGCTGCCGACCCGAAGACCGGCGCCGCCGGCAGCGTGTTCGACACGCTCATTTCCGAACGTCACAACCATCGCATCGATGTTGCCGGCGGCTTGCTTGCCGATGAATCCGCCAATCTGCTGCGTGATTTTTTTCGCGCCCGACGCTGAGTGACCGCGTCAAAGGACACGTCAGCGCTTGCGCACACGGCTGTTCGATTTTTTTAAGGTAAACAGGGGATCGGCACGAATATCCCTATGGCGGTAGTGGAGTAGGACAAGCCCTACGCATCGAGATTGAAATCGCCGCTAGTAAAAGAACGCATGACCATAAAGTTTGATGTGAACATTCACGTCGAAATAAAAAGTGGTTAAAGTGCTTTACCGTCAATCAGATGCGTGGTGACTATCGAGCATTAGTGGCTCGAAGATCTCGCAGCTGAGTGACAGAAACCCAAGCCCGATGGATCGGGACGCACGTTCTTAAGGATGAGAGCCATGATTGATTCGATAGTGACGGCGTCGGCGCGCGCGGGCACGCCGGCACAGCTTCTGCAGGGCATCACCGGCCACCCGTCGTATTTCCTCGACGTGACCGGTCCCGCGAACGCCAAGGCCTTGTCGGTGGTGTCGTTCGAGGCGGTGGAGCGCATCGGCGAGACCTATCGCATCGTCATCGAGTTGACCCATCCCGAGGTGCTGGCGCGTGAGGATTACCTCGGGCGCGACGCGCGCTTCACGATCGCATCGGGCGATGCCGATCTCGCTGAGGGCGCCGCAGGCACAGCTACGTCGCGCACCTTCAGCGGCTGCATCACCGGTTTCTCGCAGATCAAGACCACGCGCGACTTCAGCGCCTACCGCCTCGTGGTCGAGGCCCATATCGCGCGGCTCAACCTCACGCGCAGCAACCGCATCTACCAACAGCAGAGCGCCCCGCAGATCATCGAGGCGATCCTGCGCCGGCACGGCTTCAAGGGCCACCAGTTCGCCTTCACGCTGCGCCGCACCTATCCCACCCACGCGTTCCGCTTCCAGTACCAACTCGCCGACTGGCCGTACATCCACCTGCTGATGCAGCAGGAGGGCATCTACTCCTACATCGTGCCGGGCGAGTTCGGTGACGTGGTGACGTTTGCCGACGACATCGATCACTACCTCTATAAGCCGGAACTGACCGTGCCGTACCGGGAAGTGGCTGGGCTGCAAAGCGGTGAAGCGTCGGTGTTCGCCCTGCAGATGCATGCGCAGACGGTACCGGCTTCCTTCGCGGTGGCCGACTACAACCCCGAGCAGGCCTACGAGCGCCTGCGGGCCGAGGCGAACGTCGCGAGCAAGGACGTCACCACCTACGGCCAGCCCTACGTCTACGGCACCCATCACCTGGACGCCACCAGCGCTACCTGGGAAGCGCAGCTGCGCCACGAGGCGGCCATCGCCTGGCAGGTGCAGTACGAAGGTGACAGCAGCGTGCTGGCGCTATGCCCGGCACGCATCCTGCGCATGGACACGGCGCTGGCCGAGGCGCCGAACGGTCAGCTGATCGTCGAAGTGATTCACCACGGCGCCCGCGACGCCAGCTATCGCAACCATTACACCGCGATCCCGTCGGATCGGCGCTTCCGCCTTAAGCTGGACGAAGCCAGCTGGCCGAAGATCGCCGGCACACTGAGCGCACGCGTCACTTCGCCGGGTCAGTACACCTACGCCTACCTCACCGCGCAGGGTTACTACACGGTCCGCTTCGACTGCGATTTCGACACCTGGAACCCCGGCGGCGAGAGCGTGCCATTACGTCTCGCTAAACCGTTCGCCGGCAGCCTGCAGACCGGCTTCCACTTCCCGGCACTGGACGGCACCGAGGCGGTGATCGCCTTCCGCGATGGTGACCCGAACAAACCCTACATCGCCCAGTTTCATCATCACAGCCAGGCGACGGACCTGGTCACCAACCAGGACCGCTGGCTGTCGCGCAACGTCATCCGCACGCAAAGCAACAACAAGCTGCGCATGGAAGACTGGAAGGGCGAAGAGCACATCAAGCTCTCCACCGAGCACTCCGGCAAGAGCCAGTTGAACTTGGGTCATCTGGTGGATGCGAAGCGCCAACCGCGTGGTGAAGGCTTCGAGCTGCGCAGCTCGGGACACGGTGCGATCCGCGGCGGCAAGGGCTTGTTCATCAGCGCCGACGATCAGCCCGGCGCGAACGGCAAGCAGCTAGAGATGGATGCGGCAATAGCCCTGCTCGAGCAGTCGCTGCAGCAAAGCGAAGGCCAGGCGGAAGCCGCCGCCGCGGCTCAGGCGATCGCCGCCGACTACGCCCGGCAGAAAGCGTTGTTCAACGACACGCTGAGCGAGCTAAAGCAGGCCGGCCTCCTGGTCAGTGCACCGGTCGGCATGGCGCTGGTGTCGGGCACCGACCTGCAACTGAGCGCCAAGGAAGACCTGATCGCGACGGCTGGCGGTAGCGCCGATGTCAGCGTGCTCAAGCGATTCACGGTCGCCGCTGGCGAGGCGGTATCGCTGTTCGCGCAGAAGCTGGGCATCAAGCTGTTCGCGGCCAAAGGCAAGGTGGAGATCCAGGCGCAAAGCGACGAGATGCGTTTGCTGGCGGACAAGAACGTCACCATCACCAGCGCCAACGGACGCGTCGTGATTGAGGCCAAGGACGAGTTGCTGCTGAAATGCGGTGGTTCGTACTTGCTCATGAAGTCGACCGGCATCGAAGAGGGGACGCGCGGCGATCGCACCATCAAGGCGGTTGCGTTCCGCCGGCAGGGGCCTTCGTCGTTGGCACGCGAGATGAACACGTGGAAGCACGCCACCTTCGACGAACAACTAAGCCTGCGCTGGCCGTATGACGGCGCGCCCATGCGCAACCAGAAATTCGCCCTGGTGCGCCCGGACAAGACGGTCATCCGGGGCGTCACCGACGCCGACGGAAACACCAGCCTGCAAAAGAGCCTCTGGGTGGAAGGCATGCATTTGCGTCTCGACCCCTAACCCCCACCCGCACAAATGCGTCACCCGTCATCGAACCGAACAGATCAGGAAAAACCCCATGTCAGCTGCTGACGAACCGTACGCGCCCGATCGGCATATTCCGGTGCGCTATGACCGTTATGGTGATCCCGAGTGGCATACCGTGCTGTCTCTACCGGATAGTTCGGTGGGTATCTGCACGATGGTGCCGACGCGAGTGATCCCGGTGATCTTTGTGCCCGGGGTCATGGGCAGCAATCTCAAGGGGATAAAGAACAAAAACGTCACATGGCGCCTGGATACCAAGACCAGCGCATTGCCCTGGCTTACAAGGGATGCTGCGTACCGCAAGAAAAACTTGAACCCGCAAGCGATGACCGTCGATGACGGCGGTCTGCTGCCCATCACGACGCAGCAGCATCAGGATGAATTGAAGAGCCGAGGCTGGGGCGAGGTGGCCGCGATCAGCTACGGCGACTGGCTGGCTTGGCTGGAAAACGCGCTCAATGATTTTGAAAGTGCTCACGCCGGGCTACGTGACCAGATGATCGGTATCGTCATGCCGGCGGCGCAGGGTGGGGAGGCCTTGACGCGGGACGAGGTGGCACTGTCTTACCGTTACCGCTTCCCAGTCTGGGCGTGTGGCTACAACTGGCTGGACGACAACAAGGCGTCCGCCGGGCTGTTGCAGAAGCGCATCAACACGGCCCTCGATCGCTATCGTGGTGAGGGCAAGACCTGCGACAAAGTGATTCTGGTCACCCATTCCATGGGCGGTCTGGTCGCACGCTACGCCTCCGAGGTCATGGGTATGACGGATACCATCTACGGCATCGTACATGGCGTGATGCCCGCCATTGGGGCGGCGGCGACTTACCGGCGTATCAAGTCGGGTACGGAAAATCCAAGCAGTGGTCTGGCCCGTGGCCTAAATAGCCCCAAGGAGTGGGCGTCCGGCCATATGGCCAGCGAAGTGCTGGGTTACGACGCTGCTGAAAACACTGCCGTGATGTCCGGCGCCCCCGGCCCCTTGCAACTGCTTCCCACACCGGAATATGGCAACGGCTGGTTGCGAATCGAACAAAGGGGCAGCGTCCCGTCCGCGCTACCGCAACACGGTGACCCGTATAGCGAGATCTACACCGTGCGTGGTGCCTGGTGGGGCCTGATCGACGATCAGCTGATCAATCCGCTGAACACGGAAAGTGATCCTGTCAAGAAGCAGGCGCAGGTAGATAGGGATTGGTCTGCATTCATGGACATCATGAATCAGCAGGTGAAACCTTTCCATCACGATATTGCTGGAAAGTACCACGGCCACACCTACGCCTTCTACGGCGACGATTCAGCATATCCGGCCTACGGCAATGTGACCTGGACGGGCGGTTCGCGCTGGGGTGTGGCCGCACTCAGCGGAAACCGCCCCGCCGATCCGTGGCAGGCGAAGGCACTCGACCCGGGTGAGATGGGCAGCACACGAACCGTAGCGACGCCCATGCAGGGGATCGGTTGGAAAACGGAGGTTAACCAGGGCTACACCATCAGCGACCCCGAAGAGATGGGCGATGGCACGGTGCCCCAGCGTTCGGGCAAGGCACCGCTGGGCGAGCGCGGCGTACAGATCTGTGTGTCCTATCTCGGTATCTCGCACGAAGGCGCCTACCGAGTCGAGACATGCAAGCGGTTTACGCTATGGGCGATCACCAAGATCGCGCAACGCGTAAAAGGCACCGTCATGGCGTATGACGCCCGATGAAGGCGTGCCTGAGAAACCTCTTTGTCACTGCCGCCCTGACACTGGGCATCACCGGCTGCCAGCCCTCCCTTCCTCCGCTCACGCCCCAGGAACACGCCACCATGCAAACCCTCACTCAAGTCATGACGCCACGTTGTATTGGACGTTATGTGATCGATCTGCCCGCAGGCATGGTGCCGAGTGGCTGGGGTGGCCTGAAGGCGCAAGACGTGAACATCGAAGTGACGCCGATGAATGAGCCGCTGTTTCAGCTGCGTTATGAGCGGCGCGAAGCTGAGTTGCACGCAACACATCTTGATGGCCGGCCTGATCAAACTTCTCTTAAGGAAATCGTGCCTTTACGTGGGGCCATCGGCGGCATATTTAACCGTGCGGATGACCACGCCGTGGTGAACGCAGGTCGAACTCTTGAGCTACATGCCTGGCGAGATGGATATGCGATCAAGATGTGGATCAAGGCACGTGACGTTAGCTACTCGGCAGATAATCTTGACGAACAGTATAAAGGGATAGGTACCGACGTCCCGCAAAAACAGGCACTTCTGCTGGACGTATTCGCGCGCACACGCGGTCGTACCGACAACGAGATGCCGAGCGAACAGGGCTTGTGCTTTCACGGCGGCTTCCTGCAAGGCCCTGCGACTGCCGAAGAAAATCTTGATATGGACTATGTGTTTGCCGATATGCCGGATGTGTCGCTATCGATCTCCAGCAACAGCGATCTGGTTTCGGAAAATACGCTGCTCGATCGCGGCAAGGATATCGAGGCGAATTTGCGCCTTGCCGATGGCCACACGATACGAAAGGGCAAGCGCCAACCGCATGGTGGACTTGCTTTTGATGAGTGGTTAATGGCGGCCACTACCGATGATCATGTCAAAGGTCACATATTCACGCTGGAAGCCAATAGCCGTATCGGCAGTGCCCAGACGCCGCTCCTCAATATCGACGTTCAAAACGGCCGGCGATTCGGCGTCCCCGACAAGCGCCCCCCTGGCTCCATACCTTTGGACAGTCCACCGCCGCTAGCCAAAGCCTCACTTACCGAAGGGGAAGCCGTGGCCCTGTGGGATGCCATCACCAACACCTTGCGTGCTCGGCCAAATGGCTTCTGACGAATCGGGCAGAACAAGGGATGAGAACGGTGGTTGAGTCGATGGTGAAAGCAAAAGGCGAGACATGCCAGTGGTTCACGACGGCGTACCCCCATGAGGCAGCCACGGCTGGCGATGATCCATGCGCGCATCGATCGGCTGGTCTACGCCGCTGCCGATCCGAAGACCGGTGCCGCTGGCAGCGTGTTCGACACGCTCATTTCCGAGCTTCACAACCATCGCATCGATGTGGCCGGGGGCTTGCTTGCGGAGGAGTCCGCCACTTTGCTGCGGGATTTCTTCCGCGCCCGACGCTAAGCCCGCGCTACAGAAACGCCAGCGCCTGGCCGCACGGTTGCTCGATCTTCAAGCTCAACAGGGCATCGGCACGGGTATGACCCATGTTCACCGCAGCAATCGGCTTGCCGATGCGCGCGGCGGCATGGACGAAGCGATAGCCTGAAAACACCATCAGTGATGAGCCGACCACCAGCACGGCGTCCGCGTCGTGCAGCGCTTGCATGCCGGTATCCACTCGATCCCGCGGCACATTCTCACCAAAGAAAACCACATCCGGCTTCAGCAATCCACCGCAATAGTGGCAGGCGGGGATTTCGAAGCTGGAGAAATCCTCGACTTCAAGATCGGCGTCGCCATCGGGTGCGTCCACCGCATCGAGCTCTGCCCAGGCTGAATTCAGGTGCAGCAGTTCGGCCTGGAAGTCGTCGCGGGACTGTCGCCGTTCGCAGGCCAGGCAACGAATGACATCCATCCGGCCGTGCAGGTCGATCACGTTTTGATTGCCGGCTGCCTGATGCAGCCGATCCACATTCTGCGTCAGCAACAGTGTCAGTTTTCCCTGTTGCTCAAGCCGGGCTAAGGCATGGTGTGCCGCATTGGGTGCGGCTCGCCCAAACCTGCGCCAGCCCACAAGGCTGCGCGCCCAGTAGCGTTGGCGGGTCGCCAGCTCGCCGACGAATGCCTGATAAGTCACGGGCGGCGTGCGCTTCCATTCGCCCTTGGCATCGCGGTAGTCGGGAATGCCCGAATCCGTGCTGCAACCTGCGCCGGTAAGCACAAACAGGCGCTGGTGACCGCTCACGAAATCGGCCAGCGACGTATCTTCCGTCACTGTCTCAATGGGACTGGCTGTAAGTGTGGACATGTCAGTCAAATGGGGGCGGATGCGAGACTTCAACAGGATCAATGCGCCGTTTCAGGCCATGCCTGAGGCATCTTGCGGATATCGGAGACCTGATACCCAAGCTGCTGCACACGCGCCACGAGGGCATCGTAATCGGCCTGGGTGATGGTCGGGGTTCGCGCCATGATCCACACGTAGTCGCGCTTGTCGCGGGCGACAATCGTCTCCTTGTAGTTGTCATCCAGATAGGCCACCAGGTACTGCTCCTTCAGCGGCCAGATCAACTGGATGCCCCACACGGCGTTGCCGCTGCCGGGAGTGACATAGCCGGTGGAGTGGATGGTCTTTACTGGGTCGTTGAACGAGTTCTTGCGGTAGCGAAACGAAGTCTCCACGGTCCCGTTGGGTTGCAACTGATACGCCTCGACGCCGTTGTACGCCTTCTTTTCTATGAACGACGGTATCGAGGCAATCACGTACCAGGTGCCCATGAAGCGCGGTAGATCCACGTGGGCGACGGGCTTGATCGGCGCCATGTCGCTCGCCAATGCAGTGGCGCTCAGTGCTGCCAGAACAAAAGCTACCAGCAATGATTTGGGTGTGTGCATTTCATACTTCCGGCGCGTGATGCCATGCGCCTGTGGTGTGGATTTCATTCGGGACGGGCGAATCGGTAGTGCGCAACCAGCCACTCCTGACCGTCGGCATAACCGAACAATTCGGCACATGACATCCAGAACATCCGCCAGCGCTGGAACCACAGCGGCGCTGCCTTGGTGCCGTAGGCTTTGGTCAAGGCGGCCATCACCAGATCCTTGCGCGCATCCTGATTGGCGAGCCAGTGATTGGCACTTCGTTGATAGTGCGTGCCATCGACGTGCCAGCGCTGCTCGATCTGCAGGTCGCGCTGAAACCAGAGCAGGGTGTCGGACGCAGGCATCAGGCCGCCGGTAAAAAAATGCCGACCCAGCCAGTTGTCCTCGCCGGTGGTCTCGAACGGATACATCAGCGTCTTGTGCGCGAAAATATGCACGAACAACTTGCCGCCTGGGCGCAGCCAGCTGGCAATACGGCCGAGCAGGATTTCGTAATTGCGCATGTGTTCGAACATCTCGACCGACACGCAGCGATCGAATTGGCCGGGTGCCAGTTCGAGCTGGTTGACGTCCTGGGTGATGACATGCGCGTTGAATAGCCCGCGCTTGCGGCATTGCGCCTCGATGTATTCGCGCTGTTGATGGGAATTCGAGACGGCGGTAATCCTGGCATTCGGATATCGTTCGGCCATCCATAACGTGAGCGAACCCCAGCCACAGCCGAGCTCAAGAATCTGCTGGCCATCGGCCAGTTCGGCGCGCCAGCCATACAGCTTGAGCATGGCGTCCTCGGCCTGCTCCAGTGATTCGTCGCCGCGCGGGTAGTAGCAGCCCGAATATTTCAGGCGCTTGCCCAGGCACAACTCGAAGAAAGCCGGTGGCAATTCGTAGTGCTGCGCGTTGGCGGCGCTGGTGTGGATGGCTACGGGACTGTGGCGCAGCATGTCGATCCGTTGGACGAAGCGCGCGGCTTGCTGATCGATTCCGCCGACCATTTCCTCACTCAAGCGTTGCGCGCACATGCGTCGTATGCCCTGCCGCAAGAGCGCATCAGGCAAGAGGCCGCGTTCGGCCAAACCAAGCAGACCGCCAGCGGGGAGCTCCGGCGGTAGTTCGTCGCCGACGGCGGCGTAGGTGTTCATGGTTTGCTCCTCTTTGGAAACCAGGGAATCAGTATCGACGTGCTGCGTTGATAGGCGCGGTAGTCATCGCCGCGGCTGCGCAGCGCTTGCGTCTCGGTATAAGGAATGCCACTTATCCAGCGCAGGAATACATACATCACCACCGGTCCCGACCAGGCCAGCCACGCGATCGGTGAGCCAAGCGCCAGGCAGACGTAGGCGAACCAGTGGATCCATTCAAAGAAATAGTTGGGATGGCGCGAATAGCGCCACAGGCCATCGCGGCAAGTGCGGCCATGGTTCGCTGGATCGGTTCTGAAGCGCGCAAGTTGACGGTCGGCAATCGATTCGCCGATCACGCTGATCAGCCAGATCACGATCGCTGCCAGCATCCACGGACTGAGCTGATTAGGATTGCGCGCTACCGCCAGAAACGGCAGAGAGAACAGTGCGATCAGCAATGCCTGGAACTGGAAGAACAGGAAAAAATTCAGCAGGCTGCCGTTCCAGTGCCTGCGCAGATTTTGATAGCGGCCGTCCTCTGGCTCACCACGAACCCGTGACCACAAATGTGCGGCCAGTCGCGCACCCCACAGACCTCCAAGCACGGCCAGGATGATTCGCGGCCAGGGGGCACCATCGCCGAACAACGCGAAGAAAGCCGATCCAGCACCCACGCCGCCAGCCCACAGGACATCGACGATGCCGGCGTTGGAGTGCCGGTGCTGCCATAGCCATCCGAGCGTCATCATCAGCGCCGCAAGCACCCACAGGCATCCCAACTGGATCCATGGATTCATGGCGCGTGCCCTTGCAGGGAGATTGAAGTTGCAGCTACGCCAGACCAGCGTCTGGCCAGCCACGCCAATGCAGGCGTCGCCAATGCCCAGCCAATGCTCAGCCACAACAGGGCATGCCAGATAGGATTGGCAAAAGTCACCACGTGCCAGCCGCGTGTCGCGCCGAGGTAGGCCAGCGGCCCACCGACGGCGCCCAGCAAGGCTGCCAGCCAGAGGCGCGTCTGCAGATAGGCCAGCGATTGCGTGAAGGTAAGCGCAAAGGTCGCCCACAGTGCGAGGATCCATACCGGCGCCAGCGTGGCCGATGGCCACGGCGCTGCATAGCAGGCCAGCCCCGCGCGGATCAGTCCGCCATCCACCACGAACCCCATCGCGATCGCAGCAAGCATGAGTGACATGTCAGCTTTGTAGTGACGCGCCAGACCCAACTGACACGCCGCGTATACCAGCAGGCCGATAACGGCAGGCCACGCCAACCCGTGCGCGGCACCGATCACGGCGCAGAACCAGACCAGCTCGTAACCGATGAGGCTGGCCCAGAACTTCATGCGCGGACCCCGTTGGGCCGATGACCAGGTTTGGCCAGCAGCAAATGCGCGACTCCGATCGAGCGTTCGCGAAAGCCACCTTCGCAATAAGCCAGATAGAACTCCCACATGCGGATGAAACGCTCATCGAAACCTTGCGCACGCACCTGCGGCAGCTGCGCCATGAAGCGCTCGCGCCACGCTTGCAGGGTGCGTGCATAGGAATCGCCGAAGTCGTCCAGCTGGATCAGCGCCAGATCGCTGCTGCGCGTCTTGGCGGCGAGCAACGCATGGACCGATGGAATGAAACTGCCGGGAAACACATGGCGCTTGATGAAATCGACTGACTTCAACGCCTGTGCGTAGCGGTGGTCTTCGATCGTGATGGCTTGCAGCAACGCCAGGCCATCGGGCTTCAACAGCTGGCTCAGCTGCCTGAAATAAGTATCGAGGTAGGGCGCACCGATCGCCTCGACCATCTCGATCGACACCAGTTTGTCGTAAGGCCCACGAAGGTCGCGATAGTCTTCCAGCAGCAAGGCGACATGTTCACTCATGCCCGCCGCAGCAACGCGCTGACTGGCCAGCGCATGCTGCTCCCGCGAGATCGTGGTGGTGGTGACATGGCAGCCGTAATGCTGTGCGGCATAGAGCGCGAAACCGCCCCAGCCGGTGCCGATCTCGATCACGCGATCGCTCGATTTGAGGTCAAGCATGCGGCAGATGCGCTCGAGCTTGCGTGTGGAGGCAGCGCCAAGCGTGTCGTCGGCACCGTCCCATAGCGCCGAGGAGTACATCAAGTCCGGCGACAGAAACAGCTGGAAGAAATCGTTGCCCAGATCGTAATGCGCAGCGATGTTGCGCCGACTGCCCTGGCGCGTATTGCGTTGCAGGCTGTGCCATGCGCGCATGGCCATGCCACCCAGCCGCGCCAGTCCGGTTTCCATGCCGTCGAGCAGTTCGCGATTGCGCACGAGTAACTGAATCAGGCCGACCAGATTGCTGCAGCGCCAGAGTCCGTCCATGTACGCTTCGCCCGCGCCGACACTGCCATTCGCAGCGACGGCTCGATAGAAAGCAGGATCGAGGACATCGATGTGTACGGTGAGGTCGGATTGCTGCGCTGCCGGTGCACCCAGCTCGACCGTGCCCAGCGCATCCCGAATGACGAGCCGGCCATGTTGCAATCCACCCATTTGTGCCAGCAACCGCTGGCGCAAAAAGCGCGCGCCTGCCGATGGCATCGTGACATCGACGGATGCGGCTGAAACGGGTTTGACGATAGCGTTCATGCGGACCTCAAAACGGTTGTGGGTGGTCGTGGACGGGGTTGCGCTTCAGCCACAAGCGCAGCGCATGCCAATGAATGGCGCCGACGATCTGCGCGGTCATCAGTGGATAGCGCCACAGCACGCGGGCGAGTGACGCGCTGTTCAACGGTTGGCGCTGCAAGGTGAGGGCGGCATCGAATTCACGCCGGCCATCGCGCAGCACATCCATGTGCACATGCAGATCGTCAGCCGGCGGCGTGAATCGCCACTCGTACTCGCGCGCCATTGGCATGAACGGCGACACGTGAAACGTCTTGGGAAACGTCCAGTGCAGAGCTCGCCCGTGCGCTTGTGCCGATTCGATCGGCAACACATACGCGTGGCGTTCGTGCCACGGCATATTGGTGATCTCCGCAACGATACAGACCAGAGTCTGGCCATCCTCGGCGTAGCAGTAGTAGAAGCTCACCGGGTTGAACACATAGCCGAAGTAACGCAGGTGGGTCAGTAGACGGATGGGTCCCACTGGCCGTTGCCCGGTGGTCTGTTCGACGCGCTGACGTACCGCTTCGGCCAGCGGTATTTCAAGTGGTCCGAGATAGTCGTCGCGGCGAAACTGCGCGACGTTGCGATGCTCGTTGGACCACAGCCAACGCTGCTGGAACACCTTATCGACTTCATCCAGATCCAGATAAAGCTGAGCCATTTTGTAGTCGAAGACGTGCGGGTGCGGTGCAAGGCGACGGTGACGGACGACGCCTTCATAGATGGCGCTAGCCAATGGTGGAGTCGTGCCGGCCACTTCAGTGCTCACGCCGCCATCTCCTGACTGCGCGACTCTGGTTCGTAAACGGACGACGTTACCTGCGGCCAGTGCACGCCGAGGGCTGCGGCAACTTCCACAGCACTGCGCATGCCATCTTCGTGAAAGCCCCAGCCCCAATACGCGCCGGCAAACCAGGTATGCCGCTGTCCCTGGATTTCGGCCTTACGCATTTGCGCCGCCACCGACGCATGGCTGTAGACGGGATGGTGATAACGCATTCGTGCCAGAACTTTGTCTGGATCGATCGCTGCGGTGCGGTTAAGCGTGACCACGAAAGGATCGGGCGATTCGATACCCTGCAGGAGGTTCATGCAGTAGCTGACCGTGCAAGCATCATCGGGATTGCGCGGTAACCAGGCATTCCAGGCGGCCCACGCCTTGCGGCGTCGTGGCAATACACTGGCGTCGGTGTGCAGCACCGTGTCGTTGGCCTGGTAAGGCATCGCGCCGAGAATGGAATGTTCGCGTTCGTCCGCGTCACTTAACAGGGCGAGGGCCTGGTCGCTGTGGCAAGCGAGTACCAGTTGGTCAAAATGCTCGATACCCGCAGCGCTTTCGAGCATGACGCCGCCAGCGTGACGACGGATCGAGCGTATCGGGCAATTCAATCGTTCATTGACCTGCCAGTGCGCGCGCAACGCATGCACATAGTTTGAAGAGCCACCGCGAACGACACGCCATTGGGGGCGATCACTCATCTGCAGCATCTGGTGATTGGCCATGAACTGCACCAGGTAGCGGGCAGGGAAGCGCAGTATCTGTGCTGGTGGCGATGACCATAGCGCCGAGGCCATCGGCACCAGATGTTCGTCACGAAAGGCCGCGCCGTAACGGTGTTCCGCCAGATAGTCAGCCAGCGAAGGGCCTTCGCCGGACGAGCCCAGCAGCGCCGGTGCCTCTCGGTAAAAACGCGCCAGATCTCGCACCATCTTTATAAAACGTGGCGAGCACAGATTGCGCCGTTGGCAGAACAGCGTGTCCAGTGTGGCTGCGTTGTATTCCAGTCCACTGGCTTCATTGTGCACCGAGAAGCTCATCGTGGTCGGCTGCGACTGCACATTGAGTTGCTCGAACAGCCGGGTCAGCATTGGGTAATGACTCGGGTTATGCACGATGAAACCGCTGTCGATGCGATAGTGTTGACCTTGTTGTTCTACCTCGTGTGTATGCGTGTGACCGCCAAAATAGCTGTTGGCCTCGAACAGCGTGACGTCGTGCTTGCGCGACAACAGCCAGGCCGACGCCATTCCTGCGATACCAGATCCGACCACGGCGATACGCACGGTTTATTTCCTCGCCTTGGTCAGTACCCAGGCAGGCACCGGTTTGAGGCCGTGCACCAGGCCCAGCGCCGACATCAGTCGCAACCCATACCAGGTCAGATCGATCTCCCACCAGCGGAAGCCCTGGCGGCTGGAACCGGGAAAGAAATGATGGTTGTTGTGCCAGCCTTCGCCGAACGTGATCAGCGCCAGCCATACGTTGTTGCGGCTGTCATCGCGGGTGTCGAACCGGCGGCTACCGAAACGGTGCGCCAGGGAGTTGATCGTCACCGTGGCGTGGAACAGCACGATGGTCGACACGAAGAATCCCCACACCAGCATCTGCCCGCCGCTGGTGCCCAGCTGCGGCGCAACGTGCTTGAGTAGTACCCCCAGCAGATACAGGCACACGGCCAGCGCCACCGGCACCAGCGTGTCGTAGCGGTCCAGCACGCGCAGTTCCGGAAACTTCGCCAGGTCTGGGACGCGTGATAGATCGGTGCGGAAATTGCGCGGTGTCAGGAACCAGCCAACGTGACTCCAGACGAAGCCATACACACTCGGCGAATGCGGGTCCCGCGTGGTATCGGCATGACGATGGTGGTTGCGATGATGCGCCGCCCACCACAGCGGACCACGCTGCACGCAGGACGCACCAATCAGCGCGAACACAAACTGCACCGTGCGCGAGGTCTGAAACGTGCGGTGCGAGAAATAGCGGTGATAAAACCCAGTCAACGCAAACATGCGCACGACATACAGCGCAGCCGCCACCCACAGCGCGATCGGCGAGACGCCGACCCAGAACACACATAGACAAGCCAGATGCATCGCAATGAACGGCGCCGACCGCATCCAGTCGACGCGGTCGGCCGCCGCCACATTGAGCTCGTCACTCGCCGCCGTATCGATCCAGCGGCGAACGCTGCGACCCAGCCAAGACCCGCGGGGATCAACAGCTTCCGTGGCGAGCGTGGATGGACTGACTCCATGGGAAATCGGAACCAGCACCGGTTTGGAAATCTCCATGAGCATCTGCCTGCCTATCAAGGTGTCGCTGATAGGTACGGCCGAATGGCCACTACGGATGCATCCGGGGTTCACGGCTCAGCAATGCCGACGAGCCTTCCGACCTATCGGACCGGAGCTACAGAAAAGTTCATAAATTCCGATTGACGGGCGCAAGAACACAATGCTACGTTCGCAATATATTGCGTTATTGGGGTGTGTTTCCGCAGGAAATAGCGGCCAGCATGCCAGTCAGCGCCAGAGCATGGAACGGGGAGTTCCGCAGGGAAGGGCTTTCATGGACAAAAGCCATGGAAGGCCAATCATCAAACATGGAGAACATCGCAATGACGCATAGCTTGGGGTTAAAGGGGCTGCTGGCGGCCTCGATTGGAATGGCTTTCTCTCTTTCGGCTTTCGCCGGAAGCACTGTACCGGTGGCAGCTGCGGCACCTGGGGGCGTTGCAAACTTCAACGTCAGTTCGTTGCGCACTGGCGGCAGCTACGATCGCTTCATCGTCACGTACCGCGCAGGTTCGACCGAGCAGGGAAGCCAGTCGGCTGCGCTGCAGAATGTGAGTGCCGCCGTCGCACGTGCTGGCTTGAGCAACGCACCGCGCGTGAGCTACAAACGCAAACTGGCCACCGGCGCCGAACTGGTGAGCACATCGCGCAAGCTGAATCAGGCAGAGGCCGCGGCCTTCATCCGCTCCATGGCCGCCGACCCGGCCGTGGACTACGTGACGCCTGATGTGCTCCGTCAAGCCGTCATGGACACTCAGCCGACCGGCACGATCAGGGCGGCTTTTACGCCGAACGATCCCTACTTCGCAAACTATCAGACCGATTATTTAGCCGGTGACGGTACGCCGACCCCGAAAAACAATGTACCCAACTACGGCGGCGCCAACATCGTCGGCGCCTGGAATCTCGCCGATGGCAAGGGCGCGACCATCGCGGTGCTCGACACCGGCGTCGTCAAGCATGCGGATGTGAACACTTCGCTGGCGGATGCCGGCTACGACTTCATCAGCGATCCCCTGGTTTCCGGTCGCACCGCAACCGGCCGCGTATCAGGTGGCTGGGACACCGGCGACTGGACGACAGGTGACCAATATGCGGCCGCCAATGGTGGCTGCGCTAATCCTGGCGCTGGTCACGGCAGCTCCTGGCACGGCACCCACGTGGCCAGCGCCAGCGGTGCGGAATTGACCAACAATGGGGTGGGCATGGCCGGCATTGCCTACAACGCCAAGGTCATTCCGGTGCGCGTATTGGGTCACTGCGGCGGTTATGACAGTGACATCAACGACGCTATCGTATGGGCGGCCGGTGGCCACGTAGATGGCGTCCCCGACAACCCGAACCCGGCACAGGTACTCAACCTCAGTCTCGGTGGCTCCGGCAGATGCACGGCCAAGGACGGGTCCGCCATCGCGATTGCCAAGGCCAATGCCCTGGGAGCCGTGGTCGTGATCGCCGCTGGCAACGAGGGTGTGGATGTCGTCAATAGCTCGCCGGCCAGCTGTCCGGGTGCGATCACCGTGGCTTCGACGGGCGTCACCAGCAAGCTTGCGGTGTATTCCAACTACAACAGTCCCAACGAAAGCATGGTGACCCTGGGCGCGTTTGGCGGTGGTGTCTACGTCAACGATGGCGCGTCGGGGACGCAGTTGAATCCGGAAGGCTTTGCCTGGCAAGCGATCAACAATGGCGCAACAACGCCAGTAGCCAGCCCGTCCGGTGATACCTACGGGGGCATGGCAGGTACCTCGCAGGCTACCCCGCACGTCACCGGCACTGTTGCACTGATGCAGAGCGCGCGTGTCGGCGCAGGCTTGCGGCTGCTAACGCCAGCCGAAGTGCTCAGCATCCTGAAAAGTACGGCGCGCGTACCCAAAGTTACCGCAGACCCCGTCAAGACATTCGGCGCAGGCATTCTCGATGCGGGCGCTGCCGTCACGGCGGCAGCAACTTTCGGCACCGACGTCCCACCGCCCACTCCTGACAAATCCGTTGTGCTCACCAACGGCGTCATGTTGGCAGGCCAGTCGGGGGCGGCCGGTGCCAGCACGGTCTACAAACTGGATGTTCCAACCGGGGCGCTCGCACTGACCCTGCGCACGCTGGGAGGCACGGGTAACGTCTCCCTCTACGTCAAAGTGGGCTCCGCAGGTAGCGCTACCGACTACGCCTTCAAGTCGGCAGCGGGTACCGGCACGTCCAAGTCCGTGTCGATCTCCCGTCCGGTGGTGGGGACTTACTACATCACGATCGTGGGCGACTCCGCTTACAGCGGCGTGACCGCGCTCGGTATGTTCACCGTGCCGAAGTAAAAGTAGCGAGTCAAAAGCAAGTCCGGGACTTCGCCGGTTTGGGCGAGTCCCGGATGTTGCTGCCTCGTGTCTCGGTGCCTCGCTCAAGCGTCATCGCATAGCACGAGTGTCAGGCGCGACAAGCACATGGCCATGGACATGGCTATGCAACGCCCATTATCAAACATGGAGATCATCGCAATGATGAATAGTTTGAGTATCAAAGGACTGCTGGCGGTTTCGGTCGGTGCGGCTTTTTCCCTGTCCGCTTTCGCGGGAAATATCACGCAGGTGGCATCCGTTGGCCCAGTGGCTGCGGCGAATTTCAATGTCAGTTCCTTGCGCACGGGTGGCAGCTACGATCGTTTCATCGTCAGGTATCGCGTGGGCTCGACCGAGCAGGGCAATCCGATAGCCGCCGTGCAGAATGTCAGCGCTGCCATCGCACGTGCAGGCATGAACCACGCAACGACGTTGTCGATCAACGCGCCTCGCGTGAGCTATGCACGCAAGCTGGCGACCGGCGCCGATCTGGTGATCACGTCGCGCAAACTGAATGAGGCAGAGGCAGCGGCATTCATCCAGTCCATGGCGGCCGATCCAGCCGTGGACTATGTGGCGCCGGATGTACTCCGTCACGCCGTCATCGATGTGACGTCGTCCGCCACCATCGTGGCGCCAGCGGCGTTTGTGCCGAACGATCCCAACTTCGCGATTTACCAGACGGACTATCTGGCAGGCAACGGCACGCCCACGCCCAAGAACAATGTGGCCAATTACGGCGGCAACAATATCGTAGGTGCCTGGAATCTTGCCGACGGGAAAGGTGCGACCATCGCCGTGCTCGATACCGGCATCGTCAAGCATGCGGATGTGAATACTTCGCTGGCTGCTGCCGGCTACGACTTCATCAGTGACCCTCTGGTTTCCGGTCGCACCGCAGCCGGCCGCGTATCAGGCGGTTGGGATCTGGGCGACTGGACAACGGGCAGCAAGTACACGACCGCGAATGGCGGCTGTGTTGATGCAAGCAATCCTTCTTCAAAAAGCTCCTGGCACGGCACCCACGTGGCCAGCGCCAGCGGCGCCGAGTTGACCAACAACGGGGTCGGCATGGCCGGCATCGCGTACAACGCCAAGGTGATTCCGGTGCGCGTGTTGGGTCACTGCGGCGGCTATGACAGTGACATCAATGACGCCATCGTGTGGGCCGCTGGGGGTCACATAAATGGCGTTCCCGACAACCCAAACCCGGCACAGGTACTTAACCTCAGCCTCGGTGGCGCCGGCACATGCACGGCCAAGGACGACGCCGCCATCGCGATTGCCAAGGCCAATGCCTTGGGAGCCGTGGTCGTGGTCGCCGCCGGCAACGAGGGCGCGGATGTCGTCAGTAGCTCGCCGGCCAGCTGCCCGGGCGCGATCACGGTGGCTTCGACTGGCGTCACCAGTAGGCTTGCGGTGTATTCCAACTACAACAGTCCCCACGAAAGCATCGTGACCCTGAGCGCGTTTGGCGGCGGTGTCTACGTCAACGATGGCACCTCGGGGGCGCAGTTGAATCCGGAAGGCTTTGCCTGGCAAGCGATCAACAAAGGCACAACGACGCCGACAGCCAGCCCGGGCGGCGACACGTACGGCGGCATGGCAGGCACTTCGCAGGCCACCCCGCATGTCACCGGTGCCATCGCCTTGATGCAGAGCGCCCGCGTTAACGCGGGTCTCCCCATGCTGACGCCAACCCAGGTGCTGGGCATTCTGAAAAGTACGGCGCATTTGCCTAAAGTTGCGCCGGATACGTCAAAGACATTCGGTGCGGGCATTCTCGATGCGGGTGTCGCCGTCGCGGCAGCAGCGACGTATGGCGTGCTGAGCAATGGCGTCAAGTTGACGGGCCAGTCTGGAGCGGCAGGTGCCAGCGCCGTCTACAAGCTCTCCGTGCCAGCAGGCGCGCGCGCACTGGTACTGCGGACGCTGGGTGGCACAGGCAACGTGTCCATCTACGTCAAGGTCGGTTCTGCAGGTAGTCCCACTGACTACAACTTCAAGTCCGATCCGGATGACGGCACAGCGAAATCTGTGTCGATCTCCCGTCCCGTGGCAGCGGCGTACTACGTCACGCTCGTGGGCGACGCCGCTTACAGCGGTGTGACCGTGGTCGGCAGCTACACCGTGACGCAGTAAAGGTCGCTGGCGGGTCGCGAGACATGGGCTACGCCCGAACCGAGACATTCCCACGTCCCGCGACCCGACCCGACCCGACCTGACCTGAGCACTGTCTTGCTGACAAGCGCGACCTAAGCGGCAAGTTCGCTGCTCCAGTCAGGCCGCGTCAAGCACGCAAGTTTGCGATCCACGCACAAAAAAAGCCGTCTGAATGCCGACGGAGATCATGTCGTTCGACACACGCTTGTGTTCGAAGAGTGCGTGCCGGATTCGAAAAATTCCGAATGGGAGATGTGTGTCTTGAACAAGATCTATAGCAAAGTTTGGAACAAGTCGCTGGGCATCTTGGTGGTTGCATCCGAGTTCGCCAAGGCGAGCGGCAAGGGTGGCGCATCGAAGCGTCTGCGCGCCGCCGCATCGATTGCGGGTGTTGTGATGGCGCTCGGCGCCGCACCTGCCATGGCAACGGATTCCGTCAGCAAGCCGACCGATGCAACGACAGTGGCACACCTGTTTGATGCTGATGGTGCAACCGATGGTAGTGAGGATGCAGCGGCGTTGGGCAAGCATTCGGTGGCAGTGGGTGCGAACAGCTTTGCAGTGGGTACAGAGAGTTCCGCATTCGGCGGAGACTCCGATGCGGAAGGTGTCAACAGCACGGCGATAGGTGCACGCAGCTTTGCCGATGGCAAAGGCGCATCGGCATTCGGCTGGAAGGCACAGGCGGTCAATGACTACAGCACGGCCATGGGCTACAAGAGCTCCGCCGCCAGCGACAACAGCGTGGCCCTGGGCGCGAACTCCCTGGCCGATCGCGACAATACCGTTTCGGTGGGCGCAGTCGGCAAGGAACGACAAATCACTAATGTCGGTGCCGGTACTCAGGACACCGATGCAGTGAACAAGAGTCAGCTCGATGCGCTAGCTGCTACATCGGCGCAGGCGTCCCACCTGTTCGCCGCAGACGGCAAGCTCGATGGCAGCGAGGATGCCCTGGCGCTGAGCACGCATTCGGTGGCAACGGGTGCGAGCAGCTTCGCAACGGGCAATGAGAGCGCGGCATACGGCGCGAATTCCGATGCGGAAGGTCTCAACAGCACAGCCATCGGCGCGCACAGTTTCGCGTTCGGCGAAGGCGCATCGGCCATGGGCTGGACGGCGCAGGCGACCAGGGATTTCACCACGGCGATGGGCTACAACAGTCTCGCCAGCGAGGTAGGTGCGTCCGCGTTTGGTAGCGGTGCGCTGGCTTCCGCGTCGGGCAGCGTGGCTTTCGGCAACCTGGCGTCGGCCAGTGCCGAGGACACCATCGCGATAGGCAATGGAGCCTCGGTGGCCCCAACGGGGATATATGGTGCCGCGACGGGCGCCATCGCCATCGGCGGCTTTGCGGCGGCTGCCGATGAAGGGGCTACGGCGGTCGGCTACAGGACTTCTGTGTCGGGTATCTATGGATCCGCCATCGGCTACGAAGCATTGGTGACGGCGCCGGCGGGGACGGCAATTGGCGCTTACGCCGAATCCCGGGACCAGTTCGGGACGGCTATCGGCTATAGCGCATCGGTAGCGTCGGGCAGTTTGTGGGGTACGGCGATCGGGGCCTCGGCGTCGGTATCGGAGGGGACATTGTCCACAGCTCTGGGCTACTACGCAGAGGCTGCCGGCTACAACGCCTCGGCGTTGGGCTCAGAGTCCCAAGCTAAGGGCGACAACACCACGGCAGTCGGCGCGGTAGCGCAATACTTGGCGGCTGGTGACACAGGTGTTGGTGCGTGGACATACATGAGCTCGCAGGCTACGAACAGCACGTTGATCGGCTCGGGGATCAATATCTTTGCCGCAGGTGCCACGGCGGCGGGTTATCAGGCATTGGTCGACGAGACCGCCACCAATGCCACCGCGCTGGGAACCTTTGCGCGAGTCGCTGGGGTGAGTTCGGTTGCCCTCGGCGACAGCGCCTTTGCCAAGGGCGATCAATCGATGGCGCTGGGCGCGCATGCCGAGTCCGATGGCGTTTCGTCCATCGCGTTGGGCAGCACCGCGTTGGCCACCGGCGATAACGCTCTGGCGTTAGGTAGCGGTTCGCTGGCGCTGGGCGCGTATTCGGCGGCAGCCGGCGCAAACAGCTTCGCGGTGGGCGATGAGAGTTCCGCATTTGGCGCGTATTCTGATGCGGAAGGTCTCAACAGCACGGCGATGGGTGCGCACAGTTTCGCCTTCGGCACAGGTTCATCGGCGTTTGGCTGGACAGCGCAGGCGAGCAGAGACTTCGCTACGGCGATGGGCTACAGCAGTCTCGCCAGCGAGGTAGGGGCGTCTGCTTTTGGTAGCGGTGCGTCGGCGACGGCAAGTAATGCGACGGCGACCGGCCATGGCGCGGTCGCCAGCGGGCAGAACAGTGCCGCTTACGGTGCCGGTGCACAGGCAACCGGCCCCGCTGCCATAGCGATCGGCGGCAACGCCGTAAACGCAGATGGCAAAGCGCTACTTGGGGACGCCAATGGCGACCCGATAAATACCGCTGCCACCAGCGCCGGCGTGGGCGGTACGTCGGTGGGCGCCAGCGCTCAAGCAAGTGGTTTCGGCGCATCCGCGTTTGGTGTTGGCGCCTTCGCGACAGGGGTACAGTCCACCGCCGTGGGCGCACGGGCCAATGCCTCCGGAGATTACACCACCGCAGTTGGAACCCGGGCCCAGGCAGTTGGCAACGCATCCTCTGCGGTTGGTTCTGGCAGTACGGCCAATGGCGACTACAGTTTCGCGTCCGGTTCACTGGTGGATGCGGGCGCTGTTGTCTCCGGTCGCCCGACCGGGCGCCTGGTCGCCACCACAGCGAATGGGCTGGCGTCCACAGCGGTCGGCCCAGGTGCAGTCACCACTGCTCCGGCGTACGGCGCAGTAGCGCTAGGCACCATAGCCACGGCCGAAGGACGCTTTAGCGTAGCCGAAGGTATGATGAGTCGCGCCAGGAATGACTATGCCATCGCCATCGGCGGACGCACCAATGTGGCCGCTGACTACGGCATTGGCCTGGGCTATATCAGCTCGGTCGAGGCTTATGGTGGCGTCGCGCTTGGCGTAGGCAGCCGCGTCGGTGCTGACGCGCGCAACTCGATTGCGCTGGGTGCTGGCTCGCTGGCCGATCGCGCCAATACTGTGTCGATAGGCTCCGCTGGTCACGAGCGCCAGATCACCAACGTCGCGGCGGGAACGCAGGCAACGGATGCAGTGAACAAGGCTCAGCTGGATGCCGTTTCATCGACGCATCTGTTCGCCGCCGACGGTGTGACCGATGGAAGCGAGGATGCACTGGCGTTGGGCACGCATTCGGTGGCAGCGGGTGCGAGCAGCTTCGCGGTGGGCGATGAGAGTGCTGCCTACGGCGCGTATGCCGATGCGGAAGGTCTCAACAGCACAGCCATCGGCGCGCACAGTTTCGCGTTTGGCGAAGGCGCATCAGCGTTCGGTAGCGGTGCGTCGGCGACGGCAAGCAACGCAACAGCGATCGGGCAGGGCGTACAGGCGCAAAGCGCAGACAGCATTGTGCTGGGCAGCGGCGGAGCGCACACGGATGCCGCATCAACCGGCGCAATCGTGATCGGCCGAGGCGCGTTTGCGACGGACGACACCACCACTGGCACCACGATTGGTTCAAGCAACAGCATCGTCATCGGCAACGACGCTTCAGCTTTTCGGGGTGCGCAGGATGGCATCGCCTTGGGTTATGGTGCGGGCCTCGCTCAGCTCAGCGTGGGTGCGATCGCGATTGGCAAGTCGGCCGTTGGTTATGGCGATGACTCCATGGCACTGGGTACGCACAGCTTTTCGATAGGCCAAAGTTCGATCGCCATGGGCCAACACGCATGGTCGTTGGATACCAATGCCATTGGCATAGGCACGAATGCGTGGGCATGGGGCAAAAACAGCGTGGCGCTCGGCGCGGGCGCCTCTGCCAGTGGCAGCGGTCCAGACAACCCAGACTACGTAGGCGGTGCGGCGGCCATAGGTTTCCAGGCTCAGGCGAATGGCGACGGCAGCGTCGCTATCGGCATCAATAGTCAGGCCAACGCCCTCAATGCAGGCTTTACCGACGCAGTGGCTATCGGCAATTCCAGCGTGGCCTGGGGCACGGACAGCATCGGCATTGGCCACAATGCGGTTGCGGCCAACACCATGGACCAGGCGATGGGCGTCAACACCTGGGCCGGTGGTGGTTACGGTACACGCAACATGGCTATCGGCGATGGCGCGACGGCCGGCAATCGCTCGCCCGATGGTGCGGATGTAAGCGATTCCATCGCGTTCGGCGCATCCTCCACGGCGAGCAAAACCCAGGCGCAGGCGATGGGCGTCAACGCAACAGCGGACGGCGTGCAGAGCTTGTCCGTTGGCTACCAGGCGGGTGCGGAAGGCGACAATTCCCTGGCACTAGGTAGCGGCTCGCTGGCGCTGGGTGCCTATTCGGCGGCTGCCGGTGCAAACAGCTTCGCGGTAGGCGATGAGAGTGCGGCATACGGCGCGTATGCCGATGCGGAAGGTCTCAACAGCACAGCCATCGGCGCGCACAGTTTCGCCCTGGGCAAAGGATCATCGGCGATAGGCTGGACGGCCCAGGCGACTGGCGATTACACCATCGCCTCTGGCTACAACAGTACCGCCAGCGCGACGGGCGCGTCCGCTTTCGGTAGCGGTGCATCGGCCACGGCAGGCAACGCGACGGCAACCGGCATTGGCGCGGTAGCCAGCGGGCAGAACAGTGCAGCTTATGGTGCCGGCGCGCAGGCAACCGCTGCGGCCGCTATCGCGATGGGTAACGGTGCCACGGTCAGCTCGACCAACGGTACGGCAATCGGTTACCTCTCCAATGTCAGTGGTCTGGCCAGTGCGGCCGTGGGCGGTTATTCGGCGGTCACGGCCAATGGTGGCGCAGCGTTTGGCTACAGAGCGTCGGTGAGCGCGGTTTACGGCGTCGCGATGGGCTACAACGCATCGGTCACTGGGGCAGCGGGCGTCGCTGTGGGTTCTGGGGCGCAATCGGCCGACCAGTTCGGTATCGCGATCGGCTACGGGGCGAGCGTGCCGGCGGGTAGCACCTATGGCACCGTGGTTGGCGGCCAGGCGACGGTAGCGGGAGGCACGATGTCTTCGGCTTTTGGCTATCAGTCACACGCTGTGGGTTACAACGCCACCGCACTAGGCTCACAGGCCTGGGCCAGCGGCGACAGCACCACGGCGGTGGGCGTGGCAGCGCAATACTGGGCTGCTGGTGATACCGGCGTCGGTGTGGGCACGTACATGAGCTCGGCAGCGGCGAACAGCACGCTGATCGGCGCGGGGATCAGTATCTTTGCCGCAGGAGCCACGGCGGCGGGTTACAAGGCGCTGGTCGACAAGACCGCCACCAATGCCACCGCGTTGGGAACCTCCGCACGAGTCGCTGGGGTAAGTTCGGTCGCCGTCGCCGACAGCGCCTTTGCCAAGGGCGATCGATCGATGGCGCTGGGCGCGAATGCCGAATCCGATGGCGCTTCGTCCATCGCGTTGGGCAGCGCCGCGTTGGCAACCGGCGATAACGCTCTGGCGCTAGGTAGCAGCGCACTAGCACTGGGTGACAGCGCGGTGGCGGCGGGAGCAAAGAGTTTTGCCGTCGGTAGCCACAGTGCAGCGTATGGCGCCGGTTCCGATGCCGAGGGCAAGAATAGCAACGCATTCGGTTCGGGCAGCTTCGCGTTTACCGCCGGTGCAACGGCCGTGGGTACCAATGCCAGTGTGACGGGCCTGTCGAGCACCGCGTTGGGTTTCGGCAGTCTGGCCAGCAGCAACAATAGCGTGGCCATGGGCGCAGGTTCGCTGGCCGACCGCGATAACACCGTATCGGTAGGCAGCAGTGGCAACGAGCGACAGATCACCAACGTCGGCGCCGGCACACAGGCCACCGATGCAGTGAACAAGAGCCAGCTGGATGCGGTGATCGGTGCAACGGCGCAGACTTCCCACTTGTTCGCTGCAGATGGCAAGGTCGATGGCAGCGAGGATGCACAGGCACTGGGCACGCATTCGGTAGCGGCGGGTGCGAGCAGTTTCGCGGTGGGCGGTGAGAGTGCTGCATACGGCGCGTCTTCCGATGCAGAAGGTCTCAACAGCACAGCCATCGGCGCACACAGTTTCGCGTTCGGCATCGGATCATCGGCGCTTGGCTGGACAGCGCAGGCGAGCAAGGATTTCGCCACGGCGATGGGCTACAACAGCCTCGCCAGCGAGATCGGCGCGTCCGCTTTTGGTAGCGGCGCATCGGCCAGCGGACGGAACAGCGCCGCTTATGGTACTGGCGCGAACGCCTCCAGTGCGAGCAGCATCGCTGTCGGCGGTGCGGCGGTGGATGCGGATGGCAACCCGCTTGTCTATGACGTCAATGGGAAGTTTGTGACTACACCCGCGACCAGTGCCGGTGTTGGTGCGATAGCCGTCGGAGCCGGCGCAGAAGCGAGCGGTTATGCCGCCGTGGCGGTGGGCCTTGTGGCAGACGCGACTGGCCAAGAGTCCACTGCGGTGGGTGCGTTGGCCGATGCGTCCGGTGACTATAGTTCCGCATTTGGCTCGCTCGCCGATGCGCAAGGCAAATATTCACTTGCGATGGGTCGGTTTGCGACCACTATCGGGGAAGACAGCATTGCGATCGGTTTTGGGGCTAACGTTGGCCAGATGGACTTATCGCGCAGTAGCGCGGATTCAATAGCCATCGGCTTTGACAGCAACGTGAGTGGCAACAACAGCACGGCGCTTGGCACACTAAGCTTGGTTGTTGCGGATAACGCCGTGGCCATCGGCGCAAACTCGCAGGCCATGAGAGACAACACCGTATCGGTTGGCGACGTTGGTACGGAGCGTCAAATCACCAACGTCGCGGCCGGTACCGAAACGACGGACGCCGTGAACAAGGGCCAGCTGGATGCGGTGATCGGTGCAACGGCGCAGACTTCCCACTTGTTCGCCGCAGACGGCAAGGTCGACGGCAGCGAGGATGCCCTGGCGTTGGGCACGCATTCGGTGGCAGCCGGTGCTACCAGCTTCGCGGTGGGCAACGAGAGTGCTGCCTATGGTGCGTATTCCGATGCGGAAGGTCTCAACAGCATGGCGATCGGCGCGCGCAGTTTCGCGTTCGGCGAAGGTTCGACAGCACTGGGCTGGAAAGCTCAGGCGGTCAATGCCTTCAGTACGGCGCTGGGCTATAACAGCTCAGCCAATAGCGACAATAGCGTGGCGCTGGGCGCCAATTCGCAAGCCAATCGGGCCAATACCGTGTCTGTGGGCACCGTTGGAAACGAGCGTCAGATCACCAATGTGAGCGCCGGCACACAGGCCACCGACGCAGTCAACAAAGACCAGCTCGACACGGCGATCGCGACAGTCGGCAGCTCCATCGGCGACCTGAGCAACACATTGAAGTACGACGACAGCAGCAAGAGCAGTGTCAAGCTTGCTGGCGCCAAAGGCACGCGGATCACCAACGTGCAGGCTGGCGGTGATGATGCCGACGCGGCAACCGTGGGTCAGGTGCGTGGTGTGTTCAGCGCGCTGGGCGGCGGTGCCGGGCTGACGGCAGGCGGTGGCTTGACGTTGCCGAGCTATGCGATCCAGGGTAGCCGTTACAGCAATGTTGGTGATGCGTTGAGTGCGTTGAACGGCGTGCTGACGGGTGCGGTGAACAACATCACCTCGCTGCGCAATGATGTGACCGCGCTTCAGCAAGGGGCGCACGACGTGCCCGTAGACTCGAACGCTGGTCGCGTAGTGGCGGGCGGTGCCACCGACGGCAGCGACAAGGCGCAAGTGGCAGCGGGTTCCAAGGGCGTGGCGGTGGGTTCTGGAGCCACCGTGGGTGGCGATCACGGCACGGCGGTAGGCGGCGACAGCTACGCGGCGGGCCGTAACGACACCGCCGTCGGCGGCAACGCCAAGGTGAAGGCCGACGGCAGCACAGCCGTCGGTGCGAACACCAACATCGCGGTAGCCGGTACCAACGCGGTAGCTGTGGGTGAAGGCGCCTCGGTGACCGCAGCCTCCGGTACCGCGTTGGGCCAGGGCAGTTCGGTAACGGCAACTGGGGCCGTGGCACTGGGGCAGGGCTCGATTGCCGATCGTGCCAATACAGTGTCTGTGGGTAACGCGGGAGCCCAACGCCAGATCACCAATGTAGCGGCTGGCACTCAGGTAACCGATGCGGCTAACTACGGCCAGCTTCAGGCCGCGCTGGCCACGGCCAAGACGTATGCCGATGCCGGCGACAAGGCCACCTTGCAGTCCGCCAATGCGTATACGGACCAGAAGCTGGGTAACTTCGCCAGCACCAGCGACCTCAACTCACTGCGTAACCAGGTCAACCAGCAGTTCTACTCGGTCAACCAGCGCCTGGACCGCGTCGGTGCCATGGGGGCGGCGATGTCGCAGATGGCATTCAGTACCCAGGGTATCAACACCCCGAACCGGCTGGGCATGGGCATGGGCACTTACAACGGTCAGGCCGCGATGTCGATGGGTTACTCGCACCAGATCACCCCGAAAGCCAACCTCACGTTTGGTGCATCGATTAGCGGTGGCGGCGAGAGCTCCGGCGGTGTTGGTCTGGGCGTGGGGTGGTAAAGCAAGCGATCGGGTCAGATCACCAACCTGGCCAGCGCAACGTGACGAGGCAGGCCGATTTCCGCAAGGACGTCGGCCTGCCTCGTTGACGCTATCGACTTTCTGCGGACTGCCTTAGAGCCTGTTCAAAATCTCTTGCGCGAAGCACATGCAAGTAAGGTGCGCACTCCTCAATTGTGAGGTCGCCTGACGTTGCTCCTCCCCCTGCTCGCAGGGGGAGGTTGGGAGGGGGTGAAGCTCTTGATCTTCTTCGCCAAGAGCGACCCCACCCCAGCCCTCCCCTGCGAGCAGGGGAGGGGGTGCTTCGAGACGGCGTGGAGCCACCCGCAGAGGGGTCACCCCATGCGCTTTGCCCGACGAGGTTGGACGCGCTCGTGAAAAATGCTCTGTACGCGAGCCACTTGGAGATTTTGAACAGGCTCTTGGTGCTGTGGTCGGATCAATGTCCGCGGATGGACTGGTAGGCGGTGAGCGCAGTTTGACGAGATACGGATAGATCGATCATCGGTGCTGGGTAACTGCTGCGGGTCAACAGCGACGGATCCTTCCAGGGTTCATGCAGCAGCTCCAGCGGCGCATCTGCCAACTCGGGCAACCAGCGCCTGAGATAGATACCTTGCGGATCGAATTTTTTCGCCTGGGTCACCGGATTGAACACGCGAAAATACGGCGCGGCGTCGGCGCCGCAGCCAGCCACCCATTGCCAACCCAGCGTGTTGTTGGCGAGGTCGGCATCCACCAGCGTGTCCCAGAACCAGCGTGCGCCGTGCAGCCAGTGCTGGCGCAGGTTCTTGGTCAGGAAGCTGGCGACGATCATGCGCACGCGGTTGTGCATCCAGCCCGTGTGCCATAACTCGCGCATGCCGGCGTCGACCAGCGGAATGCCGGTGCGTCCGGTTTGCCAACGGGCGAGCTGTATCTCGTCGGGCGGTGCCCACGCGAAGTTATCGAAGCGCGAGTTGAAGTTTTCAGTGGGAGTGCGCGGGAAGTGATAGAGCAGATGGTGTGCGAACTCGCGCCAGCCCAGTTCGCGCAGATACGGTTCGATATCGGGCCGCCGTCGCGCGTCCACACGCTGAGCGTGTTCGTGCAGTGCGAAGTGGATCTGCCGCGGCGAGATTTCGCCGAAATGCAGATGCGGTGACAGCCGCGACGTGCCATGTCGCGCGGGCAGGTCGCGCGCATGGGCGTAGTCGTTGATGGCATCGTCGCAGAACAGTTCCAGCAGCTCCCGCGCGCCAGGCTCGCCGGGCTGCCACGCTTCGGCCAGTCCACTGTCCCAGCGGATACGCGGCAGCAAACCCAGTTCCTTCAACGGCAGACTTCCGGGCAGTGCCAGCCAGTGGGGTGCCGTGGGTTCCGGTAAGGGCGAAGCCGCACTCAATCGGGGTCGAAGATTGCGCCAGTACGGCGTGAATACCCGGTAAGGCTCGCCCTGCTGAGTGCTGATCTGCCACGGCTCCGACCATAGCGCGGCAGCGTGGCTGTGCACCTCGATACCCTGTTGGCGCAGTGCTGTCTTGATCCGCGTGTCGCGTGCTATCGCCGCCGGTTCATACAGGCGATTCCAGTACACCGCCTGTGCGCCGCTCTGTTTGATCAGCGCCAGCAAGATCGACAAGCTGTCGCCCTCGCATACATGCAGACGGGCCTGGTGTCGGTGTAGTTGGTTCTGGAGTGACGCTAACGCATGGTGCAACCACCAGCGACTGGCGGCGCCCGCAGGCCACGGATCATCGGTGCCGAGGGCGTGTTCGGGGGCCGCGTGGATGAATACCGGCAGGATGTGCGAGTGGCTGGCGCAGGCTGCCGTCAAGGCGGGATTGTCGGCCAGTCGCAGGTCCCTGCGGAATAGCACCAGTGCCGTAGTCATGTTACGGAAAACACCATGCTCCGTTTACACAGACCAGTGCGCGGCATTTCGATGGAGGGCTTGTGCGACCTTGTTGGTGTGGTCTTCAGCATCAGGTGCACCGCTGATCGCTCCCTTGGCGATGACCGCGCCAGTGGGTAGCCCGGTGGGTGAACCGCCGACGGGTTCCACGGAGACGGCGAGCGCGGCAGTGGGCCCAAGCTGTGCCAACAGGGTGGGTTCAAGCGCCAACGTGGTGGGCTTGTCGCGCGCGATCATGCCCACCGCAATCGGCTTATGGCCGGCCGGAATCAGCCACAGCTCCGGAGCATGGCCTTGGGCGAACGCCACTGGCGTCGCCGGCACCACGACCATTCGCGCGTGCTGCAGATCCATGGTGGCGGTCCAGCCGGTGGTGCCGTTGTCCTGCTGGATCGTCGAAGCCATGTAACCGGCGTTGACTACGGCCGGGGTGGGCGCCAAATGGGGTAGTGCGACCACGACCACCAAGGCTGCGGCTACGACGCTGGCACCGATGCCGAGCCAATGCCATAGCTGCAGGTTTTCCCACAGCCCCTTGCGCGGCGGTTGGACCCTGGCCGGTGCATCCAGCTGCAGGGCGTCGTGAATCCGTGCCCAGACGTAGGGCGCAGGCGTGACCTCGGGAATCGTGTCCGTCAAAGGCAACAGGCGACGTTGCCACAAGGCCACCGCGGTTGCGGCCTCGTCGGTGGTCGCCATTTCGAGGGCCACCGCGGCGCGCGCATCGGCATCCAGCACGCCCAGCACGTACTCGGCGTAGCGCAGGTTGTTGTTGCCGTCGTCGATTGGTGTGTTCATTCGAGGCACGTGCGAAGTTGCATCAGGCTACGGCGAATCCAGCTTTTCATGGTTCCGAGCGGCACCTTGCAGCGTGTCGCTAATTCGTTATACGTGGCTCCAGTGAAAAAGGCTTCACGCACGGAGTCACGTTGTTGCGGCTCCAGCTCATCGAGACAATGCTGCAACCGTCGATATTCCTGACTAGCCTCGGCATCCGCTGCCGGCGTGGGCTGTCCGTCGACGGCCTCGTCCAGTCGGGACGGGTCGTCCAGCAGTTCTTCGCGGTGCTGGCGCAAGCGATCGATCGCTTTGTTGCGCGACAGCGTGATCAGCCAGGTGATCGCACTTGCCTTCGCCGCATCGAAGCTGGCAGCACGTCGCCATACCGTGGTGTAGGTTTCCTGCAGTACTTCCTCCGCTTCGCCGCGATCGCGCAGCATGCGCAGGCATACCCCAAACAGCTTGGACGAGGTGCGCTTGTAGAGTTCGGCGAATGCCTTCTGGTCATTGCGACCGGTCTGTATCAACAGCCGATTCAGTTCATCACGCTCGGCAGGACTGGTGACACCCATGAGCAAGCATTCCTGTGTTCATGAAGGAACCGGCCCAATGGCCATCAAGTAGGCTGCGGCTGAAGGACGTCTGCGTAACCCTTTTGTAGCATGAAGGGCGCGGGGCACAGTGGCAAGTCCGGCCCGATACACCGGCAGGTTGGGGCCAATGCAACACGGCCCTGTTCGGGCCGTGATTGCTATCGTGGATTGTTTTGGGGCCGATCGCCGTCGGCAACCGCCCAATCAAGCAACGCTCGGGCGCAGACCCAGAGATCCATGCGAATCCCGGTAGCGTGACTGATCGCGACCGGCTTCGGACGCCCCCGGGCGTGCAACCGCGCCGAGACACACGTCAGGGCGCGAATGGGCGGCCCTACTTGGCGTTCTGCGTAATGCTTACCTGCTCGCCCTCGTAGAGCGAGTCAGCAGGATTGACGATGATGCGTGCATTCGGTTCGAGGCCCTCGGTCACTTCGACCGTGTTGCCGAAATCGCGGCCCAGGGTAACCGGCTGCAGATGGACGCGCTGTTGAGTATCGACCATCGCGATGCGCAGGCCTTCGGTGCGGAACAGCAGCGTGTTGGCTGGCACGATGAAGTTGTGCGTAGCGGTAGTGAGCGCCAGCTTGACGTTGGCGTAGACACCGGGGACCAGTGCCTGGCCGGCGTTGTCCACATCGATCTCGGTGCGCAGGGTACGCGTACTCGAATCGAGTGCATCCGACGTGCGCGCAACCGTGCCGCTGAACGGCTTAGTGCCATAGCTGCTCAAGGTTACGTTGGCGGGCATGCCAATGCTGACGCTGTTTGCATAGTTCTCAGGCACGTCGACGAACACGCGCAGCTTGCTGGTGTCGGCGATCACGAACAGGTTGCTGCCGGTTGAGCCCGCATCGACCAGCGCGCCCACGTCCAGATTGCGCTGGGTGATCACGCCATCAAATGGCGCGACGATGTGCTTGAACTCCTCCATATTCTCCAGCTTGGCCACATTGGCGCGGTCCGCTTCCACCGTGGCGATGTCTGCGTTCAGCTGGCCGACGTACTGATCACCCAGCTGCAAGGCCACCAGGCCCTGGGTAACGAGCTTCTCATAGCGATCGGCGGTGATCTTCGCCAGCTTCTCATTGGCCTCGTCGCTGCGCATCTGCGCCTGGCCCTGCTTGAGTTCGTTGTCGACGTCGGGAGTGTCGAGTTCAGCGAGGCGCTGGCCCTGTTTTACTTTCGCGCCGATGTCCACGTACCACTTGCTGACGTAGCCCGTGGTGCGCGCGTAGATCTCGGCGTCCTGCCAGGATTTGACCGTGCCCGGCAGGATCAGGGCTTGATCGGCGGGAGCAGCCTTCGCCGTCAACGTAGTGACCTTCTGGACGGCGTCGCGGTCAGTGTCGTCGCTGAGTACGTGTCGGTCGTGTATGCGCACAATCACGCCGATCACGCCCAGCCCGAGCAGTACGACGCCCAGTACGATGAGCATGAATCTTGCGCGATGCGACGACTTGGACGGCGGATGTTGGGTAGGGGCGTTCGAAGTGGACATGATCAGGATCTCAAGCGGCAGCCGCATCATGATCCGCCGAGTGACGCCGGTGGATCAGACTGAAGAATGTGGGGACGAAGAACAAGGTAGCTGCAGTCGCCAGCAACAGGCCGCCAATGACCGCGCGGCCCAGTGGTGCATTCTGCTCGCCGCCTTCGCCCATGCCCAACGCCATCGGAACCATGCCGATGATCATCGCAAAGGCTGTCATCAGTACGGGGCGGAAACGTGCAAAGCCGGCCTCGATGGCGGCCTTGACCGGATCGTTATGGTGGTCCAGCCGCTCACGTGCAAAGCTGATCACCAGGATCGAGTTGGCTGTGGCGACGCCCATGCACATGATCGCGCCCATGAGTGCCGGTACCGATAGCGGGGTACCCGTCAGGAAGAGCATCCAGACCAGCCCGGCGAGTGCAGCTGGCAGCGCGGCGACGATGATCATCGGATCGAGCCAGCTCTGGAAATTCACCACGATCAGCAGATACACCAGCACAATGGCAAAGGCGAGTCCGCCGATCAGGCCGCGGTAGGAAGCGGCCATGGTCTGCACTTGTCCGCGCACGTTGATCTCAACACCACGGGGCAGGTTTTTGGAGTTCGCATCGACGATGCGTTGCACGTCGGCCGCCACGCTGCCGAGGTCAGTACGATCGACCGCTGCGTAGAGATCAATGGTCGGCCTCGTGCTGTAGTGGGTCACGATGGCCGGTCCCGCACTGCGCGCAAAAGACGCGACGTCTTCCAGTGTCTGACCCGGCAAGCCAGCCGCGCCGGTGCTGCTCGTCGGCGCCGGAGCCGGGGTGCTGTCGCTGGTGATCGGTAGCGTCTGCAGTGCCTGCAGGGTATCGAGTCGATACTGCGGTGCCTGCGTTGCAATGGTGTAGCTGATGCCGGTTTTGGGATCGACCCAGTAGGTTGGGTTGACCTGTGATGAGCCAGCCAGTGCGGTCAGCAGGTTGTTGGCCACGTCCTGTTGCGTCAGGCCAACCAGGCTGGCCCGCGTACGGTCAACGTTGACGTTGATCTGCGGCAGGTTCAGTGCCTGCTGCTGGCGCAGGTCAACCAGGCCAGCCACGTGCTTGAGCTTGCCGTAAAGATCATTGGCGATCTTCGAGGTGACTACCGAATCAGTCCCGCTGACTTGCACATCGATAGGAGCCGGTGAACCGAAGTTGAGGATCTGCCCCACCATGTCCGCCGGAAGGAAGGAGAAGGTCACCCCGGGGTACTGTTGCGCCAGGCGCTGGCGTAACGTGCGCACATAGTTGATGGTCGGGTGGTGATCGTCACCGAGGCTGACGAAGATGTCGCCATCGGACGTGCCGACCACGCCGGTGTTGCTATACGACAGATTGATGCCGCTGTAGGGCAGGCCAAGCGTGTCGACGATGTTGACCAATTCTTTCTTCGGGATGGTCTGGCGGATCACATCTTCGATACCGTCGGCCAGGCGCGCTGTTTCCTCGATGCGCAGGCCGGTTTCCGCACGGAAGTGCAGTTTGATCTGGCCGCCATCGACATACGGGAAAAAGTCGCGCCCCAGCCACGGCACCAGTAGCGCTACCGAAAGCGCACAGCCGCCGAAGAACAATATCGCGAACAGACCACGGTGCTTCTCTGCAGCCTCCAGCCCATTGCGATAGCTATTGCGTACGCTCTCGAAGCGTCGTTCAAACGCCAGCTGAAAACGTCCGAGGGCACCCTTGGGCGCGGAGTCGCCGTGTGCGTGCTTTTTCAGCCAGTACAGCGATAGCGTCGGCACCAGCGTTCGCGACAATACGTAGGAGGCAAGCATCGCAAACACCACCGCTTCGGCCAATGGCGCGAACAGGTATTTGGCGACACCGCCGAGGAAGAAGATTGGCACGAACACGATGCAGATCGACAGCGTGGAAACCAGCGCCGGCACGGCGATCTGATGGGCGCCTTCCATGATGGCGTCGTAAACCTCCTTGCCTTCCTCCAGATGTGAGTTGATGTTCTCGATCGTCACGGTGGCGTCATCGACCAGGATGCCGACCGCCAGCGCCAGGCCGCCCAGCGTCATGATGTTGATCGTTTCGCCCAGCGCGGACAGCGCGATGATCGAGGCCAGGATCGACAGCGGAATCGAGATCGCGATGATCATCGTGGAGCGCCACGAACCCAGAAACAGCAGGATCATCAAGCCGGTGAGCGCAGCAGCAATCGCGCCTTCGCGAATCACGCCGGAGATCGCCGCGCGCACGAACAGCGACTGATCCGACAAGGCGTGAATCTGCAAGTTTTGTGGGATGGCTGCGCGGATCTTCGGCAGCATGCCCTGCAAGGTATCCACGATATCCAGCGTGGATGCGTTGCCGATTTTCAGGATAGACATCAGCACCGCGCGCTGGCCATCCACGCGCACGATATTGGTCTGCGGTGGCGAGCCGTCATGGACGTGCGCCACGTCGCGGATGTAGGTCGTAATGCCGTTGACGGTGCGGATCGGCGCGTTATTGAGGTCGGTGATCTGTTGCGGACTACCGTTCAACCTCACGCTGTATTCGAAGTCGCCGATCTTCTCCGTGCCGGCCGGCAGGATCAGATTCTGTGCACCGATCGCCGTGACCACGTCACTGGGCGACAAGCCGTGCGCCAGCAGCGCCTGCGGGTTCAGATCGACCTGGATCTGACGCTGCTTGCCGCCGTAGGGATAGGGCGTAGCGGCGCCGCGCACGCTGGTGACGAACGTGCGCACGGTCTGGTTGGCGTCGTCGAAGATGGTCGTCTCGGACAACTCTTTCGACGACAGCGCAAACTGCAGGATCGGCACGCTGGACGCGTTGTAGACGATCACCAGCGGCGGCGTCGTGCCTGCGGGCATCGACTTGATCACGGTCTGCGAAATCGCGGTGATCTGCGCCACGGCCATGTCGATTTTGACGTTCGGCTGGAAGTACACCTTGACCAGTCCCACGCCGTTCAACGACTGCGTCTCGGTGTGCTCGACATCGTTGACCGTGGTCGTGAGCGATCGCTCGAACCCGGTCACGATTCGGTTGTTCATGTCGTCGGCCGGCAGGCCGGTGTACTGCCACACCACCGAAACCACCGGAATATCGATGTTCGGAAAGATGTCGGTTGGCGTGCTCAGAATCGCAAGCGGGCCGAGTATCAACAATAGCAACGCCAGAACGATGAATGTAAGCGGTCGTTCCAGCGCGATTTTTACGATCCACATAACCGTTGACTTCCATCGGCCATGCCTAACGGCGGACAGGTCCGTCGGGCATGGTTAGACTTATGTTTGCTGGGGAAGGGGCAAAGGATAATAGCCTAGGCAACTTTATGGCCGGCAACCATATGCCATAGGGCACGGTCGCGGCCCTAAAGCTTGATCCGATGTACTAGAACGTTCGTCAGGACATTGCGATGACACAGCATGGCAACGAATTTTCTTGAGGTGTATCGGACGACGTGAAGTTTGCGGCCGTCCGCGCCCGGATCGAGCCAGAGTGGACTGGTTTGACTGTGAAGCGCCGATGCTGAGATCGATGACCCGCTGCGAGGTCCGGTGCCGCATTGCGGGATGCTAGGACTTCTTCTTCCTGGCCTTGACGGGCTTGGCTTCCCCTGCGGCGATGAGTTGCTGCAGGTAGGCGATGCCTTCCTCTTCGGGGAAAAAAGCCACCACGTCTGCCACGGACAGGCCGTAGCGCTTTCGAAGAGTAAGAAATTCTGCCTTTGCGTGATCGAGCCTGGTGCTGGCCGAGGGCTTCGATGGCTGTGCCTCATGCTTCTGGTCGATGGCAGCAAGTTCTTCCTGAAAGCGTCGGAAGGCGTCTTTGGTAACGGTCATGGAAGGTCATTCAATAACATGCAAGGTGCCCCATTATCCCACAGGGCGTGGCTGCAGCTTCTTGCGAATGCCGGCGCCCGATGGAAGTCCCGTTACGGGAAGGCTTCGCTTACCGCAGCCAATAACGATTGGCGATCGTACGGCTTGGGGAGGAATCGCAGGCCTTCCGGGAAATCGGTAAAGCTCCCCCGCGCATGACCGGAGGCCAGGATAATTTGCAGCGCGGGAAAAACGCCCTGGGAACGCCTCGCAAGCTGTATGCCGTCAATGCCGCCGGGCATCGAGATGTCACTGAACAACAGATCGAAGGACATGTCCCGCAGCAACCTCTCGAGTGCCGCCGATCCATTGGCCACACCCTCTACCCGGTGGCCTTCTGCTTCAAGAATGAGGGTGCTGATCTCCCGCACGTTCGCGTCATCCTCCGCCAGAAGGATAAACTTGGGGGACAGCAATTTCATGAAAATTCCAGCAACACTAAAGTGAGACCATGGCGCCATGGGTGTTAACGTCCCGTGACGAGGGCTTCAGGCACTTCAGGCTATGCTTGCCCTAACTTGTGGGGGCTTCATGAAGAATCTGGATCACTATCGATACATCGTCGAGTCGTCGCCCGACTGCGTCCAGGAAGTTGACGTTGGTGGCCTGATCACTTCCATCAATCAAAGCGGCTGCGTGCTGCTGCAGTTGGATCGTCCCGATGAAATTATCGGGAAAAAGTGGATCGCGCTGTGGCCAAAGTCGTCACATCATCGCCTGGAGCTTGCTCTTAAAGCAGCGTTTGCCGGGCAGCCCAGCCAGTTCACCGCCATGTGTCCTACGTTGAAAGGCGAAGAACGCTGGTGGTTCGTTGCCATCAGCCCGGCGCTTGATGTCGATGGTCAACCGGATAGTGCGTTGGTCGTCAGTCGCGACGTCACTGAACGCTTGCGCGTGGACGAGGCGCTCGAAACGATCAACCAGAGCCTTCAGGCAAAACTGACCGTCGTCAATGCAGCGAGGGAGCAAGGGATTCAGCGCGAGTCGATGTTGCAGCAACGGCTCGACATCGCTGCCGCGGCGCAGGCATTGGCCGAGCAACTTTCGCACCAAGCGCAAAAAAATGAAGCCGTCGGTCAGCTGGTCGCTGGCATCGCACACGACTTCAACAATATGTTGCAGACGATCATTGGCGGATTGAGCGCTGTGCTGGATCACTCCGAGCGCCTCGCCTACGATCAGCGGCGTTTCCTCGGCTACAGCATGGAAGGCGCACGCCACGCCGTCATTCTCGCGAAACGTCTGATGGCCTTTGTCCGCGTCCACCGATTCGAGGCCGAGGCGATAGAACTCCGGGCGGTCGTCGCGGATATCATCGATTTTGCCAGTCACAGTCTCGGCTCTGGCATACAGCTGAAGCTTGAGAGTGCGTCCGAACGATTCCCGACCATGGCTGACCGCCATGGTATCGAGCAGGCCGTGATGAACCTTTGCATCAATGCCCGGGATGCTTGCGGTGGCCAAGGTGGCGTTCTCATATCGTTGGGCCATCTGGAAGTAAGCGAAGCCGAAGCCAGCTCGATACGCGAAGCAGGCGCCTATGTGACGTTGTCGGTCGCCGACGAAGGCACGGGTATGGACGCTGAAACCAGAGAGCGCTTGTTCGAACCCTATTTCACGACGAAGAAAAAGGGGCAGGGCACCGGCCTTGGCTTGGCGCAAATCTACGGGTTCATGCGCCAGTCTGGTGGCTTCGTCGATGTGCATACCGAACTCGGGGTTGGCACCACCATGACCCTCGCGTTCCCTTTGAATGTGGAGCGAGAGCTCCAGCTGACAGCCGACGCGTGCCTTGCCTCCTAGGCCTGCGCTTCACCACTTCGTTCGGCGCCGGCCAGCGCAGCTTTAAGGAACTGAGCCAGTCATCCTCTCGCTTTAGCGAGTGGATGTTATTCGCGCGGTCACTCTGCCTGACCGTGGCTCGGTACATCCTTCCTCTCGCCCGCATGAGCCCGACTGGCTGAATGCGCGGACTCGTTCGCGAGCGACGTTTGCCGCTTGCTTCAGTCCATTCCCATGCGGCTGCCACGATCGCTGGCACGCTTCTTGACTGTGCATATCAACACGCCGGCTACTTCACCCGCTCGGACGGCGTGCTCATGCGGCGCGTAACTTCGCGTCCAGTGAACCTTGCCCGAGCTTGTGGAGTATTGAACAGTGGGGAGCTCGCGCGTGCTTATTACTTTCACGGTCCACGACGATAGAAACGAGGGCCTTGACGTTCAATGCGAGACTGACGCTCGTGAAAACGGGGTCCTCTGGCGCGCTGAGCTCTATGGGGCCTCTTCTCTGTGAGGTCTGCTCGAAGGCCGCGCCGTGACGGTCGAGGCCGTTCGCGGGCACATCCAGGCGGAGGTCCTGCGGCAAAAAATCCGCGCACGTAACTGACCAATTAGGACACAGTAAGGTGCCGCAACAGGCCGTCATCTTCTTCGGCCGCATGGGAAACGCTCTAAATCCCTGTTCCGGCTTTTTGGCGGATGACGATTAAAAAAAACTTGATTGCGCTCGCGTCGAGGCCCGTCAATCAGGTACCCGTGACCCACGCGATGACTTGTGTCGTCAGTGTGTCCGAAGCCGCTCCAAAGGCATTGACCACACTTACGATGTCGCTGCGGGCGGGGGAGGAATGCACCTCGAAACTCCTGGTGGCAAGCATCCGGCGTGTACGGGTATCGATGAGTTGCGCGTCGTAACGAATCACCACACTAGGCACACCGTTCAAGTATTCCGTCTGAAAGGACCGCAGCTGTCCGTCGAGCTCACGATCCGCGGCTTGGTTCGCATCCCCATTGCTGACCATGGCCACTCGGCCGTCCATACGAAAAGCGTCGACCAGATGGTTGCGCAGCAGCAGGGCGTCGTCGTCATTCCAGCTTGCCCCTTGATAAACGGTGATCCGTGATGCATCAGGCATGACCGCGATGCGGTCGGAGTCCAGCACACCCGACGCTTTCGGTGTGTTGATCCGCAGCGACCAGCTGACCGGTGACGCCGTCGAAGGCGTCGTCCTGCTTGTGGCTGGCAGCACGTATACGTTGCGTGGCTCAGCTTTGGGAAGGATGGAACAGCTGGCTATCATCGCTGCGAATAGCGCGGCAACGCCGATACCGATGACCTGACGCATCATGGTTTGAACTCCTTGGTTTGTTCACGCCCCAAGAGGTAACGCGCGGGACTTTCGTCGACCTGGCGAACAATTTTGTGCAGCGAGATAAGTGTCTCGTGCAGCTCACGAATGGTCGGCCCCAGTTCACTCAGTCCTTGCGCGCCGCTGTCGATGGCCACTCGATTGGTTTGCAGGATCTGCTCCAGTGTCGTGCTGGTTCTGTCCAGCGACGCCATGGTTTCGCGGGCGCTGGCCAGTGTCTGCACGGCCGGGCCGCTGATGACGCCATTGGCGTTGTCGACGAGTGCCTTGGCTGCCTTGAGCGTATCGTCGGCCTGTTTGCTGGCGAGCGCCAGCTGACTCAACATGACATGAATATCTGCGCGATCGTCAGATACCGTGGCGGTTATTTTGTCGAGATGGTCAAGCGTTCGTCCAATGCGCGCCGTGTTTTCCGGTGAGAGCAGGGCGCTTGCGCGCAATGCCGCCTGACTGATATTGGTGACAAGATCTTCGCCGTTGCTCAACAGCTTGGCGAACGGCGAGGGGTCCGCGATGATGCGCGGCACCGAGCCGTCGGTCGTTTCCAGAGGACGGCTTGGCGGCGCTCCGCCGCTGAGTTGGATGACTGCAACGCCGGTGATACCCGTCAACGCAAGTTTTGCCCGAGTATCGTCACGCACAGGGACGTCGGCGCCAACATGGATTCTCGCGATGACTCGCCGGGGGTCGCTGGGATCAAGTTGAAGCCGATAAATCGTGCCGACCCTGATGCCGTTGTATTCGACGCTTCCACCCTTGCCCAGACCCGTCACCGCTTCGTTGAAGATGACGTCGAATTCGTGATACTGGCGTTCGGCGCTTGATCGCACGAGCCAGGCAGAGAAGAAAAGACCCGCGCCCACGATGAGCACAGTGAATAGGCCAATGAGTACATGGTGCGCGCGCGTTTCCATCATTAGTCTCCGCGGGCCTCAAGGGGTGGGCCGGGGTGTTGCATGGATTGAGCTGCTCGGCCACGGGGGCCGTGGAAATATTCATTGACCCACGGGTCGTCGGTTGCTGCGACTTGCTCAATCGTGCCCGCCACTAGAATCCGCTTCTGTGACAGCACGGCTACGCGGTCGCAGACGGTGTACAAGGTGTCCAGATCATGGGTGACAAGAAAAACGGTGATGCCCAGTGCGTTGCGCAGCGTCAATATCAATTGATCAAACGCTGAGGCGCTGATGGGATCGAGACCTGCCGTGGGCTCGTCGAGGAATAGTATTTCCGGGTCCAGCGCCAGCGCGCGCGCCAGCGAGGCACGTTTGGTCATGCCGCCGGAAAGTTGTGACGGAGATTTCAAGCCGGTGGGAACCGGTAAGCCGACCAGCGCGAGTTTGACGCCCGCCAGGTGCGTCGCATCCTCGCGCGACAACCCGCCGTCCTCGATGAGCGGCATCGCGATATTTTCAAAAACCGTCATCGAGGAGAACAGTGCGCCATCCTGAAAAAGCACGCCGAAGCGTCGCTCGATAGCCGCACGTGCGTCCTCCGACATGGTCAGCATATCCTGCGAGAAAACCCGCACCGAGCCCGCGTTCGGGCGGCGCAAACCAACGATGGATTGCAGCAGCACGGACTTGCCGGTACCTGAGCCGCCGACGACACCGAGGATCTCGCCCCGGTAGAGATCGAGATTCAGTTTTTCGTGGACGATTTGATCGTCGAAGCGATTGACGAGGTCGCGGACTTCAATGATCGGTTGGGTATCCATCACCATCCCATCTCCGTGCAGAAGACCGCCGCGATGGCGTCGACCAGGATGACCACGAAGATGGATTGCACCACCGCCGAGGTGGTGTGTTCACCCACCGATTGCGCGCTGCCTGAAACCTTGAAACCCTCCATGCATCCGATCGTTCCGATGAGGAACGCAAATACCGGTGCTTTCGCGATGCCAATCAAAAATTGCGAGATCTTGATGTGCGCCTTGAAGATGTTGATGAACTGAACAGGCGATATGCCCAGGCTGAACTGGCAAACCACCGCGCCGCCAACAAGGCCCGCCATCATCGCTATGAAGGTCAGCAGCGGAAGCGATATGAGCAGGGCGAGAACGCGGGGAATGATCAGGAGTTCTACGGGGTCGAGTCCCAAGGTGCGCAGTGCATCAATTTCTTCCCTGGCCTTCATCGAGCCGATTTGTGCGGTAAACGCACTCGCGGTCCGTCCAGCCAGCAGAATGGCTGTGAGAATGACGCCGAACTCTCTGAGAAACGCGTATGAAACCAGATCCACGGTAAAGATGGAGGCCCCGAAGTCGGTGAGGACCGATGCGCCAAGAAAGGCGATGACTGCGCCCACCATGAACGACAGCAGGGTCAAAATGGGGACGGCATCCAGCCCAATCTGTTCGATCTGCGCGACCAGCGAGGTGACGCGCCAGTGTCGCGGTTGCCATGCAGTTCGCGCGATGGTCTCGAAAATAAGCCCGATGTAGCCCAGCAGCGTGGCTGTCTGCTTGCCGAAGTCCTCTACGGCATTACCAATACGCGCAAGCAGGATTTGAACCACCGCGTTGTCGCGCGGAATCGGGGGTCTTGAGCAGTCGATCAACGCTTTTCCGACGGCCCCAAGCAGCGCGCGCCGCGATGAAGGCACCGCGGACTGCGAGCACAGCGATACCAGTCGCACCGGGGTGAGCAGATCGGAAAGCAGGGAGGCGCCAGCGGTGTCCAGAGCACCTATCCCGGAAATGTCGATCTGGGCTTCGCTCACCCTGTCGGGATCGGTGACCAGTATTTGCTCACGGAGCTTGGCGTAATGAGGAAGCGTCCAGTCGCCCGTCACCACGATAACTGGTTTGCTTTCGCGCACTTCAAATCGAATACGGCTGGCGTCAGCTGGCGTCTGCATCTGTATTCGACGGTGCGCAGTCGCATTCATTGGACTCTCCCATGGGGATCCGTGACGCGTTCGAGATCTACCGAGACCTGCCAATCGTTCGCGATAGCGGCATGTAAGTTGACCGACAAAAAGCGCTGCGCCTTCCCCCCCCGGAAGTGCCGTCTGTGATCAATGCAGCCGGCCGCTACTGTTCGATGTCCCGTAGCATGCGGCTGAGTTTAACACCGGCAGGTTGGACGTCGACCGCTCCGACAAAAGCGTGAGGATGGCGTGATGTCTGCCGGTGCCATGCGCACCAGTGCAACATCGATGCCGCACGGCGAGCGTACTTTGACCCGGCTGGAATTCACGCCAAGAACGACCATCTGCTGCAGTAGTTCACGTCCACAACCACGAATCATCGTTCCCGGCTTCTGCCTTCGCGGCGGGCGAACCTTTCGGGCTAGCATGGGGAGTATGTTTGACAGGCTGGCTTGTCCACGGCCGTCGGTCCGGGACGCCATTCCCCTCAGTTAGCCCAGGAGCGTTGCTGTCATGTCCCCACCCAGCGAACAACGGCCGCCGCTTCCCCCATTCACGCGCGAAACGGCGATCCTGAAGGTTCGTCTTGCCGAAGATGGTTGGAATTCGCGAGACGCGGCCAAAGTGGCGCTCGCTTATTCGCTCGATACCCATTGGCGCAACCGTGTCGAGTTCGCGAATAATCGTGAAGAGGCGCAGGCCTTCCTCGATCGCAAATGGAGGAAGGAGCTGGACTACCGCCTGATCAAGGAGCTGTGGGCTTTTGGCGATAACCGGATCGCGGTGCGTTACGCGTATGAATGGCACGACGATTCGGGAAACTGGTTTCGCTCTTATGGCAACGAGAACTGGGAGTTTGGTGAGGACGGCTTGATGAAGCACCGTTATGCGTGCATCAACGATATGCCGATCAAGGAATCCGAACGCAAGTATCACTGGCCTTTGGGTCGGCGCCCTGATGACCATCCGGGCCTTAGCGACTTGGGCCTGTAGCTAGACGTGATTTGCAGCGTCGCCAGCAGGCGCAGAGCGCACGTGATGATTGATTTTCTGGTGGCCGCTTTTGCCGATACGCGCGTCATGCGCTATCTGGAAGACTGGAGGAACTATGAATCAGCATTTTGACGCGGTCGTGATCGGTACCGGGCAGGCGGGGCCGTCGCTCGCCGAAAGGTTGGGCAAGGCAGGCAAGCGCGTTGCCGTGATCGAGCGAAAACTGGTAGGCGGCACCTGCGTGAACACCGGGTGCATTCCCACCAAGTCCATGGTCGCCAGCGCCTATGTGGCGCACATGGCGCATCGTGCACACGAATACGGCGTAGTGCAGTCCGCAGATGTACGGGTCGACATGCAGCGGGTCTGGGAGCGCACGCGAGGTATTTCCGGCAACGCGCGCGACGGTGTCGGCGGCTGGCTTCGCAGCATGGCGAATGTGACCTTCCTTGAAGGGCATGCGCGGTTCGAATCAGCGACGACCTTGCGGGTCGGCGATACCGTCATCGAAGCGGAATCGTTTTTCATCAACGTCGGTGGGCGCGCTTCGGTGCCGGCGTTTCCCGGCGTCGACTCGGTGCCGTTTCTCACCAACACGGGCATGGTCGACCTACGCGAGTTGCCGGGGCATCTGATCATCGTCGGGGGCAGCTACATCGGTCTGGAGTTCGGGCAGATGTTCCGACGCTTTGGCTCCGAGGTCACCATTATCGAGCGTGCGCCCCACCTCTTGCCGAGAGAAGACGAGGACGTCTCGAAAGCGATTCTGGAACTGGTCCAGGGCGAAGGCATCAACGTTTATCTGGATGCCGAGTGCATCGCACTGGATGGAAAGGCTGGCGCGGTGAAGGTGAAGGCGCAGGGCAATCAACTTTGTGAAAAAGCAGTAGGCACACACCTGCTGCTCGCGGTGGGTCGTCAACCCAATACGGATGACCTGGGACTGGACAAGGCGGGAGTTACCCTTGATGCGCGCGGAAACATCCAGGTGGACGAGCAGTGTCGAAGCAATGTACCGGGCATCTGGGCGATGGGCGACTGCAATGGGCGCGGAGCCTTTACGCATACGGCCTACAACGATTTCGAGATCGTCGCAGCGAATCTGCTCGATAACGATCCTCGTCGAATTTCCGATCGCATCCTCGCCTACAGCCTGTTTACCGATCCACCGTTGGCACGCATCGGGTTAACCGAGAAGCAGGCACGGCAATCCGGTCGCAAGATTCTGGTTGGGGTACGACCGATGTCGCGGGTAGGGCGAGCCGTCGAGCGTGGCGAAACGATCGGCTTCATGAAGGTGGTGGTCGATGGGAGCACGCAAGAGCTGCTTGGTGCTGCCATCTTCGGAGTGGGTGGTGACGAGGCCATCCATTGCCTGTTGGACGTGATGTACGCCAAAGCGCCGTACACCGTGGTATCCCGCGCCGTGCATATTCATCCCACAGTTTCGGAGTTGTTGCCTACGGTGTTGCAAAGCCTTCAGGCCGTTTAGGCCGGCGAAGCAGGCAGCATCGCTCACGGCTTCGGAGACGGTGTATAGCCATCGTCGAGAGTGTGCAGGAACGTGATGATGTCGCGGATGTCCTGCTCGGTCATCGTGGGCGCGTCACCGACATGGCGATTGAACGGGGCGTCGGTGGTATCGATGTTGCCCCAGTAGGTTGACGGCATATCGTTGTATTGCGCCAGTTTGCCGTCTGCATCGCGGGGATAGATCTTGTCGGGCGCTATGCTGCGCAGGTTGTAGAAGTCCAGTACCTGCTTCAACGTGTGATAGACGCCGTTGTGGAAAAAGACCGAGCGCCGGTCGACGTTGCGCAACGTCGGGGTCAGGAACATGCCGCAATATTGCGTCTGATGAGCGAAGTCTTTCCTGATCGGACCGCAAAGGCCCAGATCGAAAGAAAGGGAATTCTGGTTGAGCGACAGGTGGGCATTGCGGGGTACGCCCAAGGCTTCGTATTGAGTATCGGTGAACAGCGGCGGCAAACCATCGCTGCCCGCCTGGCTTAGATGGCAGCCCGCACAGTTGGCCTTTTGCGGATCGTTGAAAAGTTTCAGTCCGCGCAGCTCGGCCATGGTCAGCGGCGCACGACCCTGCAACCAGGCGTCGTATTTGCTGGTGAACGGGTGGAAGGAAGGGTCTTCGATTTCGAAGCGGCCGATGGCGAACATCGCCTCGGAAACCAGTTGCGCCGGATCGTTGAGAATGGCCGGTCCAAACAACTGGACGAATGACTGACGGTAGCGCGTGTGCGCCAGCTTGCGCGCGACGTCGGCTGCGTTGGCATTGGCCATTTCCACGGGGTTGAGCATCGGGATATAGGCCTGTCGCTGCAGCGAGTCGGCGCGACCGTCCCAGAACAATCCGCCCTGGGGCACGATGGCGACCGCGGTTGGTGTGGCGCCGGCGGATTTCGTTGCCTTGGGATCGCTGCGGGCTGCCGCCGCCAACGCATTCAAATTGACGGGCACCTCGACCTCGCCGGCATCCGGCCCGATGCTGAAGGGCAGTTGCCGGTACAGGTAGGCCAGCGACAGCGGCGGGCGGTAGCCGACGTCCTTGAGTTTGGGTCCACCCGGCTGGATGGTGAGCGCATTGGGCGGGTTATAGCCGTATTTCGGGCTGTGGCAAGACGAACAGGATTGGCGGCCCGAGGCCGACAGCGAAGGATCGAAGAACAGCAACCGGCCAAGCTGGGCGACTGCGCTCAGTGGCTTCACCTGCGGCAGCGTCAAGTGCACAGGGTGAGGATTGATCCCACTCGCATCGCTATCCGTTTGTGCCAGCGTGTGCGCTTGATCGACCACGGCGTAAGCGGCCATGCCACTGAATAGGCATACCAGGCATAGAACGACTTTCAGCAGACGGTGCCGTTTCCGGTCAGCCTGCGTGCGCGATGGTCGGGAGTGTTGTGGCAATACAGTATCCGGATGCAAGGGCATGGAATGGCCATAGGGTCTGGAAGCATCCCTGACCCGCTGAATAATCAGTCGGGGCAGGGATGTTCTCTAGGCTTTGGTGTCGTTGGTTGAACGATGATGCGCCAGCGTTGCGGGATCAGGAATGCGCTGGTTTGCCGACCGGGGTGCCCTGGTCGGGATCGAGGTAGAGCGCCGGCGCCGCACCGAACCGACCGCGGTTGAAGTCGAACATGTCCATGATGCTGCCGTCCGCGGCATCGTTGGAGCCCTGTCCGATCCGTTCCCCACGGAGCCAGTTATCCTCGATGAAGCGTACGACCGAGGACTGGGTCAGGCGCGTGTTGGCGACGTAATTGACGCGCGCATAAGGTGATATGACCAGAAACGGGACTCGGGTGCCGGGTCCGCAGCGGCCATTGACGGTACCGCCGTGCAGGCCCACACCAGGCTTGGCCCCTGGCGCGTTGCACATCCCGGGGGCGTTGAGCTGATCGGCGCCGGTCACCGATCCCTGGACCGAGGTCGAGTTGAAGGATGACGTGGTCGGTGAGGCGTAGCGGTGGTCGTACCAGCCATCGGAGTCGTCATACGTGATGATGACCGCCGTGTTCTTCCAGTCCGGTTGCTGCTCCAGGAAATTGACGACATTCACGATGAAGGCCTGCTCGTCCAGCGGATCCGAATTGCCCGGATGCGCGTCATCCACTGCGGGAGGCTTCAGATAACTCACGGAGGGGAAGTTGCCCGCCGTCACGGCAGCAAAGAAATCATTCACGTCGTATTCGTGGTGAACCGGCGTCGAAGTGCTGTCCTTCTCGTCGTTGTAGCCGATCTCGTTTACCGAGGTAGGACGCGTGTGTGCCGGATTTGCCGTGGAAGCGTAGTACTGGAACCAATTGTGGTGAGGTGTGTAGTCGGTCGAGCTTGCGTTCAGGACATTTGAGAACGTGCTGCGCTTGCAGCCCGTTGTTCCATTGGCGTTGACGGCGGCGAGATCGAAACCGCCCATGAATCCGCCCCAGGTCAGGTGCTGCTCATTCAGCAGATCGCCAATGTTCTTCGATGTCATTTCAACTGTGGCGGAGGTCGATGAGCATGCATCGTAGGCGGGGTCGGTATCGCCAATCAGGGTCAGGCCACCATGGCCGTCGGGGATGGTCGATGCCGTGCCAAGAACGACATTGGCACCATTGTTGGTGCCCGATACCACCTCCACCGCGCCTGGTGTCGAAGGACCGTAAGTGTCGGTGTAGGCATTGTCGTCCATGGCGAAATGCTGCGCGTAGTTCCACATCGCCGTTACCGTGTTGCCGTCAAAATAGCCCATCACCAAACCCTCGGTTCCGAAGGCGCCGGTGGTGGTGACGGTGTTGTTACCCGTGTAGAAGGGGAACCGGTCCGCTTTGCCGTTATCGTAAGCCAGCTGTTCCGGAGTATAGGAATGATTCTGGCCTTCGGTGTTCGCCTGGGTGCGGTCCAGTCGGAACGGATTGACGGCATCGACGCCGTTGATCGGGTTGAGCTTGTTCGGGTTCTGGGTCAGCAGTGCATGGCTGAGCCCTTCGACATGGGGCGTCCATGGCGAAGCCCTGAACACAGGCTCGCCGGGAGGGTTTGCGGCCACCGGATAGGTGCCGAAATAATGGTCGAATGAGCGGTTTTCGTCGAAGATAACCACCAGATGTTTAATCGGCGTCGCAGTCGGGACAGCATCTTGCGGAGATGACCCTGGTCCCGGCCAGGACTGATCGGGATCGGGCGGGGAACTGTGATTGGGAAGCGGGCCCTGGGCATAGGCTGCAACGACGAATGCCATGGCGGCGATCGAAACGGGCAGTAGTGCTTTTCGAAACATGTGAAGACTCCCTGACGTGCGTCTATGAGATAGGCCCGATGCCGGGTCTAGTTCAACGGATTCCCCCTACGGTCGCCGGAAGCTGGCAAAAGCTCACGGTACGCACTGAATTGAACCATTCGTATATGAAGGTTTCGGGACAGTTCTCCCGAAGAACACAAAAGAGCGTCGGGCCGCGAGGACGCTGGATTTTGGATGCCTGGCCGCGGCAGTTGCTGCGTGGGCTTGGAGCTCATACGCAGCTGGTGGCCGAGCAGGGCTCAGGCCACCAGGTCTGTCGCGCCGACAGCTGCGACGGCGTATCGAACCACAGGCTCAGACCAAGGTTTTACGCATGGGCTCGGTTTCGGCACTGGCGATCACATGCAGTCCAAGGCGCTCGCGCTTGGCGCGGCGCTTGGCCCGTGCCGCCAGTGTCGCGATGGTCTCTGCCCGGCGCGGGAACGGTGGTTTTACATGTACGGCGCCGATGGCGATCGTGGTGAGCGGGAAAAACTGCGGTAGCCCGCGCCGATCTTCGCCGTGAATACCACCAAGCTCCACGTCCTGCGGATCAAAAAGTGCACCTGCGCGCTCGTTGAATTGGGCGATGATGCGCTTGCAACGCTGTTCCCAGTCCTCACTCTGAAACAGCACCAGGAAGTCATCTCCGCCAATGTGGCCCACGAAGTCCTGCGCTGGATCTACCTGGGCAGTCAGAATATCCGCAAGTAGCCGGATCATCTTGTCGCCGCGAAAGTAGCCGTACTGATCGTTGAACGGCTTGAAGTCGTTGAGATCGGCGTAGGCAGCCACAAAAGGGCGCTTGCCACGTAGTAGCCGCGTGATCTGTTCGGTCACCGGGATGTTGCCCGGCAGAAACGTCAGCGGATTGGCGTAGCGTGCGGCCTCGATCCGGTGTTCCGTTACTCGTCGAACCAGGGATTCTCCTGTTCCCAAGCCGAGGTAGCGGCCGGCCCGGGTGATGATGAAACCATCGGTGAGGTAACGCTGGTCTTCGCCGCGAAGAATATCCGCCATGCTCTCCACCGGCTGACGCTCATCGCATAGCAGGGGCGCTTCATGCATGAACGCCGTGCAGGACTTTCGCCCGAACAGCTCGCGCGTGAAAGGTTGCGCGAGCCGCTCCGTGAACAGGCGCCGGTTTATCAGGCCGATCGGCCGGTCATTGTCGACTACGGCGATCGCATGCAAGGTTGGCTGGCGGGAGAATATCGCCGCGATATCGTCGTTGGTCTGCGCCAGCGTGGCCGGCGGCGCATGAATGATCAGGTGACCGGCGTGCATCGGACGATGGGTGATCGGTCCACGCGGGCGCGGACGCACTGCCACGGCGTGCTCACGAATCGCCTCGCGGGCCTCGGCCGGCACGCTCAGCGTGAGCGTGGCTGACGGGCGTCCCAACAGAAAGCCCTGCGCATAGCTGATGCCCAGTTCTCGCATCATGCGCAGGTCGGCAGGATTCTCAACTCCTTCGCCGACAAGATCGGAGCCTAACGTTTCCGCTACGCGGCACAGGGCCTGCACGATGGCCAGGCGCTCCGCACTGTTGGCGAGGCCATCGATCAGGTAGCGGTCTATCTTGACGACTTCCGGATGAACTTCATTCCACATCTGGAAGTTGGAATGACCGTTGCCGAAATCGTCCAGCGCAACCCTTACTCCGCGTGCTCGCAGATAGCCGATCGCATCGGCGAGCTCGGTGGGATTTTCAACGATGTCCCGCTCGGTTATTTCGATCGTGATACGGGAAAGATCCAGTCCGGACGACGCAAGTGCGGCGATCACCTCGTTCGGCTGCAACCCGCTGTGCAGGATGGCTTGCGCGCTCAAATTGACAAGGAGCCGTCCGCTGCCGTTCTGCATCGAAAAAGCAGCGCACACCACGCGCGCCGCGTGCAGCTCAAACTCGCCCAGTCGCCCCTTCGCGCGCGCAAGGTCCAGCAGATCAAGAACCGTCAGGCCTTCCGGGCCCGATGCCGGTCGGGTGAGTCCCTCATGTGCGATCACTTCCAGCGTGTCCAGCCGAACCAGCGGCTGGAAAACGGCAGTCAGCCCTCCGGGCCTCATCGCTTGATCGAGTAGCGAGAAGCCACGAGCATCGGTGTGCAGGAAGGGGGTCATCCGAGGACGGTTCCGGGTATCAGGGCGAAAATTCAAGCACGCGGAAGTCCGTATCCTGGCGACCATCCGCGGCAGTCTTCATTGCTGACCCAGGCACCGCAGTATCCATCTCATCGACTTCATTGTGCAGGCTGAAGAAGTCAACTTCGCGTAGTAGCGCGGCTGCAGTTTCCTGCATCGCGTGGCTGGCAGCCGCGGCTTCTTCCACCAGCGCTGCATTCTCCTGCGTCATCGCGTCCATGTTGGTCACGGCCTGGTTGACCACCGCAATGTCGTTTGCGTTACCCCGGCCCATCGCCGCCATGGCAGCGACCCACTGCGAAAGTTTCGCTACGCTGGTAGCCACACCCTCGAGCACGGTTCCCGTACGCCCGACCCGAACGGTTCCGGCATGTACCGCTTCGTCGCTCGCACTGATCAGCTGCCGAATGTCTCGTGCGGCTTGGCCGGACCGTTGCGCAAGCTGGCGCACCTCGACAGCGACCACCGCAAAACTTCGTCCATGCACACCGGCGCGCGCGGCTTCGATGGCTGCATTCAGCGCCAGAAGATGGGTTTGAAACGCTACCTGATCAACCAGGTCGAGTATCTCGGTCATGTGCTGGCTGGTGCGTTCGATCTCCTTCATCGAGTCGATCGCTTCCGTCACCGCCGTCAGCCCTTGTTCGGCGTGCGCTTGCGCTTCGGCGGCGGCCTGGTCGGCTCGGTGGGCATGCTGCACCCCTTGGGCAACCGCTGCCGTCATGCGTGCCATCGAGGCCGCGGTCTCTTCCAGATGCGCAGCCTGGGTTTGCGTCCGTTCGCTCAATGCCTCGTTGCCCTGGGCGATTCCCGTCGCGCTATGTCCAACCGCCGATGCACGATTACGGACCTGGCCCACGACGCTTGTCAGCTGTAGATCCATTTGGCCAAGGGTATGCAGTAGCGCGCCCACTTCATCCATCTTGCCGGCGTCCACCGGCTCGCCAAGCACGCCGCGTGCAATTCTGGATGCGACGGCAGAGGCGCGTTTCAAGCGCCGCCCCAACGAACGGATGATGGTGATATCGATCCATGCCGCGAGGCCAAGCGCCACGCCGAGCAGGGCGAGAAGCTGGATCAGACCCTGGCGATTGTTTGCATGCTGGGCCGAGGCTTGCTCCAAACCTTGCGAGAGGGCCAGTCCGAAAAGGTTGGAAAAATCACTTTTCAACGGTACGAATGCCGATTCCACATCGTTGGACAGCTTGAGCTGAGCCATGTCGAACTGACCCGCTTGAAGGATCTGCAAGGCGTCATCGATCGACTGCTCGGCGTCGGCTCGGTGCCTTGCGGTGAGGCTGAGCAGCTGTTGCTGGCGTTGCGCCAATCCACTGCGACCCAGGGGTGCCCAATGTCTTTCGACGTCGAGGCGATCGCTCTTGATGGACGTGACCGCGTCGTCGACCGAGGAGGGTAGCCGGGTCAGCGCTGCATGCACCAAAGCCTGCATCATGTCGTTGTAGTCGCTTTGGATGCGGCCAAGGTCAGCCACCGGAGCGAGCGTATCCCCAACGACCAACTGAATGCGCTGATCCGCGTGAGTCAGCTGCAGCGCGCCGACACCGCACACGATGATCAGCATCGCCGCTGAACCGACGAGGCGAAGTATCAGTCGAGTACTCAATGTGAATGTGGGTAGCGCGGGCAGACGACGAAACATGACTTGCCTTGGGGAGTGGGACCACAGGACTTTCGGCCGGCCACTCCAGAACTTGAGGCGCAAAGGCAAATATTTCTTATATATTTCAGTATTTTATAATATGTACACCGTTACCGTGACAGTTTCATTTCAAAGATCCCGTATGCTTGCCGTGGGTGCTCTTCGCTGAGGCTATCCGGGCACTCATCGGTGCTGGTTCCGCTGGCGTTGGACAAGTCGCGATCGCGCTTTGCATCCTGATGTTGCCGCCGACAGTCATCAGTGTAAGGAGCCACCGCCCATGGATCTTCGCCGCCCACGAATTTGCATGCATGAGTGACGAGGCCCCAGCAGAGATAGGCAGTTTTCTGGCCGCGGTTGCCCAGGCAGAATGCCAGGCCGTCGGCAAAGCCCTGGCCAATCGGCGCAATCGCCACCGCGCCATCCATGAAGCGCGCAAAGCCATTCGTCGTTTGCGAAGTCTGCTGGCGCTGATCCGCGATTCAGTCGGTGATGACACATCAGGCATCGAGCGGGCGTTGAGGTTGCAAGCGAAACGACTCTCGGCCTTGCGCGACACTCACGTGATTGTCGCAGTGGCCGAAAAACTAGCCGCCGATGACGATACCGGTGCATGGACGACAGCGGTACAAGCGTTGGTCGAACGGCGCGACACGCTGCTTGCCGACGAGCTGGCGAAAGATCCGGGTTTTGCGCGTCGCCGGGCGGCCATGGGTGACCTTGCCACGGCATTGGAAAAATTGCATTGGGGGCGTATCACCGCCGACGCGGTACGCCGGGCGGTCAAGAAGAGCCAACGACGTGTCCTCAGGGCCGAACACGACGCCATGCAGACGCCAACGTCGAACCATCTACATAGATGGCGGCGCAGTGCCAGGCGACTCAGGTTGCAGTTGATAACGGTCGCCGCGCTCAATGCTTCGCATGGCACCAAGGTGCACCTTGCGGACGCGCATCGAGGAAAATCTACCAAGGCTTTGGCTCACCTCACCGATCGGCTGGGCCGATGCCAGGACATCCAGGTCTTGCGTTCGTCGCTTAAAACCCTGGGCGATCCCTCGATCCTTCCCGCATTGCGAAAACGCCTGCGTGTCGAAATGAAACTGGCCAAACACCAGCCATTCGTGCATCGGTGATCGTCCGACCAGAAATCTATCCGGGAAGATTCAGGACACGGGTTCCCGAGTCGGCAACGGCTCGTTTCCGCTGACCAGTTGCTCCATTGCGACTGCATGGGCCTCGACGGGCTCCGCTGGCGCTGGTGGGTTGCCCAGCATCGTTTCGACGCGTGACCCCGAGAGCAGGGTGAGATCGACCGGGCAGCGATCGGCGATCTCCAGCAGACGCTGGCGCTGCGCTTCTTCCAGCGGGCCCTCAATGGCGATGGTGCGGGTAAACAGGTCGGGGATTTTTGCCTCGGTCTGCCGCATGTGGCCCACGGCGGTACGAATACGACCCACCGGCAGGCCTTTGTGGTCGGCATATATGCGCAGGGTCATCGTGGTGCACGCAGCCAGTCCGGCAGAAACAAGGTCGTAGGGCGTGGGACCCGTGCCCAACCCGCCGGCGCTGACCGGCTCGTCGGCGAGAAAGCGGATGCCGCCGGCATGGATCGCCAGCTGGAAGCGCCCCGCACCGGTTTCCTCTGCCACCACATCGCCTTCCTGTCCATGCGCACGGGTTTCCGGAACCGGTTGCAGATAACGCGATGACCAACTGATCAGCATCGCCGCCGTGCAGTCCACATCGGATTGGCGCGACAGCAGGTGGTCGGCGTTGTCGAGCGAGACCAGGCTCTTGGGAAATTTCGCCGCCATGAAGATGCGGTTGGCGTTGTCGATGTCGACGGTATCGTCGTGCGGCGAGTGCATGATCAACAATGGGCGATCCAACGTCGCGATGCGGCTGGCCTGGTCATGTTTGTGCAGGTCGTCGATGAAGGCTTTGCTTACGCGAAAGGGGCGCCCCGCCAACGTGACCTCGGCTTCCCCATCCTGCTCGATCGCCGCCAGCGTAGCGGCATCGAACAGCCCCAGTACGTGAGTCACATCGAACGGCGCGGCGATCGTCGCCACCGCGCGAACCTCCGGCAGGTCGCCGGCTGCAGCCAGTGCCGCTGCGCCGCCGAGACTGTGACCGATCAACAGCGCAGGTGACATGCCGGCATCGCTCATCGCCTGGCCGGCAGCTACCAGATCACGCACGTTGGCAGCAAAGCTGCTGCTGGCAAAATCGCCACCGCTGGTACCCAGGCCGGCAAAATCAAAACGCAGCATGCCGATGCCGGCGCGGGCCAGGGCACGACCGATACGAACGGCCGCCAGGTTGTCCTTGCCGCAGGTGAAGCAGTGCGCCATCAGCGCCCAGCCACGCACAGGTGCGTCGGGTAGTTCAAGCCGACCGGCAAGCAGGTAACCGGCCGGGCTGGCAAATTCGAAACGGCGAACTGACATGGGCAAGCTCCTTTGTTGCAGCACTAAACGCGTTGCAGTAGACCGACGGTGCCCTGGCCGCCGTCGGCACACAGCGACACGATGCCGTACGTGCCGGATGAAAATGCCTGCAACTCCTTCGCGGCCTGGCTCAATATCCGTGCGCCGGTGGCGCCGAACGGATGCCCGATGGCCAGCGATCCGCCATGCGGATTGACCCGTGCCCAATCAAACGCACCAAGGTCGAAGTCGACGCCGGCTTTCTCACGTCGATAGACCGGATCCGACGCCGCTGCGATGTTGGCGAGAACCTGCGCTGCGAATGCCTCATGAATGTTCCAGGAGGCGATGTCGGCAAACCGCAGTTGATGCCGGGCGAGCAGTCGCGGGATTGCCCGCGCGGGCGCCATCAGGATGCCTTCCTCACTCTGGCGGAAATCCATCGCTGCGATTTGCCAATCGACCAGGCGAACAGCCGGTTCGCGGCCCAGTTTCCGCATGCCTTCGGCATCAGCTACCCACACGCCCGCCGCGCCATCGGTCAACGGCGACGAATTTCCCGCGGTCAACGTGCCCGCGACCGGATCGAATGCAGGCCGTAATGCCGATAGCCGCTCGAGCGAGGTATCGCGACGCGGAATGCCATCCTGGGTGACTCCGGCGAAAGGCACGATGAGGTCATCGAAGAATCCATCGTCCTGGCCCGCGATAGCCGCACGATGACTGAGCAGGGCGCGTTCATCCTGTGCCTGGCGGGAAATGCCGAAGTGCCGGGCGGTGTCTTCTGTGTGCTGGCCCTGCGAGCGACCGCTCTGTTTGTTGGCCCACGCCTGGCCTGGCAACTGGAAGTCCGCTGCCGTCGTTGCCGCGAGCATCTGTGCGGCATCACGCGGATTCTTGGCGAACTGAGCCACGATGCGGTCCGCCACGGCGCTGCTAAGTGCCAGCGGCACGTGACTCATGGTTTCCACCCCACCGACGAGGGCCAGGTGAGTGCCGCCGTTGCCGATCATCCCCGCGGCCTCGATCGCCCCCATGAAACTGGTGGAACATGCCAGCACCGTGGAAAACGCAGGTGTCTCCGGGTTCAGTCCCGCCTCGAACACCAGCTCCCGGCCAATGTTGGACACCATGACATCCGGAATGACCTGACCCCAGACCAGGAAGTCCGGCGTTGCGATGTCTGCCATCGCCTTGGCTACCGGAACGGAAAGCTCAAGCGCGACATGCGTCGCAAAGGAGCTGCCCGCTTTGACAAAAGGAGTGCGTACGCCGGGCGAGATATAGATGGGATTCATCGTCGACCTCCAATCAGTGGGAAGCGTGCGAGCCGCTGGTGCTAGTCCTTCAACGCCGGGATCCGACATTGGTCCTCCTATTCTAGACCTGCTGGCGTTCTGGCGAGGTGATCCGGGAACAGCTATTGCTTGCTCCCGCGCATCTCAAGTCACCTGGTCAAGCGAGGCACAGGCGAAAGATAGCGCCCTCGATGCGAGGCGCTTGGAAAATCGCCGGCGCAACCGTACAGTACGGCGAGGGGCTGCCGGTGATCACTTTTCGCGAAGGGGTGCGGTAATGGATATTTCCGATCTGCTCGCGACCATGGCGGCCGAGCGCGCTTCCGATCTTTACCTGAGTCACGGTGCACCGCCATCGATCGTTGTGGCCGGCTCGCCACGTTATCTCGGCGACAAGGTGCTGACGCCGATCGATACGCATGCGATCGCTTATTCGGTGATGAACGATCGACAGCAGAAAGAGTTTGAGTCAACGCTTGAGATGAATCTCGGTATCGCACCTGCGGGCATCGGCCGCTTTCGCGTCAACGTATATCGGCAACGTGGTGAAGTGGCGATTGCGATTCGATATATCTCCACCGAGATTCCGGAAATCGAAAGCTTGCGGCTGCCTTCGGTACTGCGCGATTTGGTGATGTTGCCGCGTGGCCTGATCCTGGTCGTAGGCGCGACCGGTTCGGGCAAATCGACCACGCTTGCCTCGATGCTCGACCATCGCAATCGCAATCACGGCGGGCACATTCTCACCATTGAGGATCCGGTCGAGTATCTGCATCAGCATCGGCAGTCGATCGTCGACCAGCGCGAGGTCGGCATCGATACACTGAGCTACGAGAATGCATTGCGCAATGCCATGCGCGAAGCGCCGAACGTGATCATGATCGGTGAAATCCGCGATCGGGAAACCATGCAGCAAGCGATAGCCTATGCCGAAACCGGGCATTTGTGTTTATCGACCCTGCATGCCAACAACGCCAACCAGACGCTCGATCGCATTCTCAATTTTTTCCCGGATACCGCGCGACATCAACTGCTGGTCGACCTTTCACTCAATCTCAAGGCGGTCGTTTCGCAACGCCTGTTGCATGCCGTGGATGGCACGCGCGTACCTGCCGTCGAACTGATGCTCGTCACTGCCTATATTTCCGAGTTGATCGAGAAAGGTGAGATCGCGACCATCCGCGATGCGATGAAGCAGAACAGCGAAGTGGGTATGCAGACCTTCGACCAGGCGCTGTATGTGCTCTATGCGGCGGGCACCATCGGTTATGCCGAGGCGCTGGAGCATGCCGACTCGCGCACCGATCTCGCCTTGCAGATCCGTCTGCAAGGTCCGGCACCGCACGAGAGTGCACGTGGCGTGGTGGATGGAATCGATATGCCGTTGTCCCTGCAATTGGGGAAATAAGCGGCGCGATGACGAGCCATCTTCCATCCAGCGCGTTCCACAAACACGTCGATCGCTAGCGAAAAATCCGGGTGACTCCTGCTTGCAAGGAGACACGCGCAGATGATGGCCCGGCGATACCATCGTCTAATGGCGCGGCCCGGGGGCCGGTGCGAGACTCGGGAGCTAACCGCATGTGTCGGTGATAGGAGGCTCCATGAGCACGACGAAGCATCCCGAACAAATTCGGGTTACTCGACGGTCTCCGGCCTACTGGCGCGTCACGATCGACAACCCGCCGATCAACGTCATGGGCCCGGAAATGGTCGGGGAGTTCCATAAGATCATCAACGCCCTCGAGGCTGACGAGCAAGTCAAAGTCGTCGTCTTCGACAGCGCGGTGGACCACTACTTCCTCAATCACTCTGACTTCACCGCCAAACTCGAGGACCTGACGTCCTTGCCGCCAGGTCCTACAGGCTTGCCGCAATGGCCGGACTTCCTGGTACGCCTGACGCGCGTGCCGGTCGTCTCCATCGCTCTGATCCGTGGACGGGCAACGGGTAACGGCAGCGAGATCACCCTCGCCTGCGACATGAGTTTCGCCAGCCGGGAAAAAACCATTCTGTCGCAATGGGAGGTGGGCGTAGGAATGGTCGCTGGCGGCGGACCGATGGCGCGGCTACCCCAGTTCATCGGCCGAAATCGCGCGCTGGAGGTGCTCTTGAGCTCCGAAGATCTCAGCGCCGACCGGGCCGAAGCGTATGGCTACATAAATCGGGCGCTGTCGGATGCCGAGCTCGACGCATTCGTGGATGCCTTGGCGACCCGAATCAGTGGCTTCGACAAGTGGGCTATCGGCAACACCAAGCGCCTCGTCAACACCAGCCTTCCGCCGGACGTCGAACTCGGTGCAGGTTGGGACGCGTGCATCGCATCGCTGGGTCGACCAGCCGCGCAGAAGGGCATCAAGGCCCTGATGGCACGTGGGTTCCACAAGCCGGGAGATGTCGAAGATCGGCTCGGGCACTACCTGGGCCAACTCGCGCATTAAACCAACAGCCTACCCGAGCCATGCCGTGATGCACGATGGAAAGCAGCCATCATTCCAACGTGCATATGCGGCAGGGGATTCTGGTTCGCGGTGGCGCAATGGAATACGAAAGCGATGCGGCACGCTGAACATGTAGCAACGCCACTTCAGAGATTGACAAAAGGTCGACGCCTTTCTTGCGACGGTAATCAGCACATTCGGCAATCCTCGCCGAAGGGAGCTGTTATGCAAGTTGTCAATTTCTCCATATCGCTGCCTGATGAGACGCACCCATCCATGCAATTGCACGTCTTTGGTCCAGGTGTCAGCGATCTCACGGTGGAAATCCCCACGCAAAAGGTCCGCGAAGCGGCGGACTGGCTTCGTCCGGAAGCGACGACAGCGAACGCAGACAATGATGCCGTTTGCAGTGAAGCAGACGACTACGTGCTGGGCGGTTACGCCGGGATTTGATTCTTCGACGTTATGCGGCGAAATTTCTGCGTCGACAAAAACGCTATGCGCGTGCTGTTACGTCCCAGCGCAGTTGAGCATGCTAGCGAGAAATCCTGCTTGGCTGCGGGCCATCTGAGAGCAGGTCTTCGCTTGAGATCTTGCCGTGCCTTTCCAGCATGCAATCGAACCGGATCAACAACCAGTCGTAATCAAAGGCCCCAGCCTCTCCGATGATGGCGTCGGAGGCATGCCAAAACGCGTTCCAAAAATCCGCTTCGCAAGGATTGGCCTGGATCAGCAACGGCATCCGCTCGTCGAGGGTATCCAATAATACTTGGAGCTCTTTGCGAGATTTGGCCATGAGTTGCCTTCCGGGATTTCTGGACGTGCCGCGTGCATCGCCAATGGATAGCTGAGGCGTGCGGTGCCCGCGGGGACTTTTTAAAAGATGAGATAGGAAACCTCCCGTCCTGGGAGGTTTGATCTAGCTGGTTCTAGCTTGCTTCGCGCGATTAGTGCTTTTTCGCCTCGTCACGCGCTTTATCGGCTTCCTTGCCCACTTCCCGTTGTACCTTTCCGACGTTCTTCTCGATGTTGCCGGCCGCTTCCTTGGCTTTGTTGCCGGTGACCTTTCCGGCCATTTCCTTCACAGCGCCCTTTACTTCGTGCTTGGTGCCTTCAGTCCGATTCTTGTCCATGATCTTCTCCACTCCGCGAGATTGCGGATGGCAAGTTATAGAGACGTCTGCGTGCGAGGATCGTGAGGAAAATCGGCCAGGATCGACATGCGATTTTCACTTGCCTGAATAGGCAACGGCCGAGCTGTTTTTCAAGCTTTCTTGCTGGTCTTGATCCATCACGATGCCCTCACGGCGAACAGACGCCATATACATATCCAACTGACGATGCTCCTGCGACACCACACAGGAGAGAGCCATGACCCGATCAAAAATTAGCGGACGCACGATTGCCATCCTCGCTACCGACGGCTTTGAACAGTCCGAACTGACCGAGCCCAAGCATTTGCTGGAGGCAGCAGGGGCGAAAGTCGACGTCGTCGCTCCGGCGGGCGCGAAACATATCCGAGGCTGGAACAAAAAAGAGTGGGGCGAGTCTGTCCAGGTCGACGTTGCACTGGAAGACGCACAGCAGCAGGACTATGACGCCCTTGTCCTGCCAGGCGGCGTAATGAATCCTGACCAGCTTCGCCTTGTCCCAGCGGCCATCGCGCTGATCAAGTCGTTTGGCGCAGCCGGGAAACCTATCGCTGCGATCTGCCATGGGCCGTGGACGTTGATTGACGCAGGGCTCGTCAAAGGTCGAAAAGTCACCTCCTGGGCGTCTTTGCGCAAGGATCTGGAAAACGCCGGTGCCAAGTGGGAGGACAGCGAAGTGGTTGTCGATGGGCAACTGATCACCAGCCGCAAGCCACCGGATATCCCAGCCTTCGCGAGCGCAATCATCGCGGCACTTGGTGTGGTTGCGTAGACGTACTTCACGACCTGGCGATGCCACGCAGCGCTCGCGCCGCCTCGCAAAATTCGCCGTCGAATATTTTTAAGCACGCAGAAAAACGCGGTAGGTACTGCGATCGGTGTACTACAGGTGATGCTGATCGATTCGATGCGACCACTAAAAATTCGTCGCGTGATATTTGTCATCGAGCTGTCGTGGTTTTCATGGATCTGTGCCGCGACCTTCACCAAGCTATTTGCAGTATGCCTTCGACGGTACGTGGTGATGACATCACGCGCCGTCGCAAATCCATCTAGCAGGAGATTTCTCATGGCTCACGTTGCACCACAATTTATGTCTGCTTCCACGCTGCGCGGCGACGATGTGAAGAACCCACAAGGTGAAACATTGGGTGACCTGAAAGACATCATGATTGACACGGTGACGGGCAAGGTCGCCTACGGCGTGCTTTCGTTTGGTGGTGTTCTTGGCATTGGCGACAAATATTTCGCCGTGCCGTGGAATGCCTTGAAGGTCGATGGAAACGACAAGTGCCTTATCTTGAACGTCAGCAAGGAGCGCCTGAAAAACGCGCCTGGCTTTGACAAGGACCACTGGCCGAATTTCGCTGATCCGACGTTTGTTGACGAAATGCGTGGTTACTACGCCTGATCCGCATGGGCGGAGTTGATGCGCTGTTGGGCGCTTCTACCCCGCCCATTCGCCACTGGGACGGCTCTCACCGCAAGGGTGAGACCGTCATCAGCTGGGTTAGATGAAATCGGGGGCGGGTGGATGCACTTCAGCGTCGGACCTGATCGCAGCCCACAGAATTCTGGCTGGTGGCTTCTTCGTCCGTGGGTCTTCTAATCTCGCCCTGATTGCTTGTTCTTGGCTTCCAGCCACCAAAACTGAAACGAAAGCGCAGTTGTTCCACGTCCTGGATTCGCCTCCACGGACCCTCGGCCTCTTCAGGTGCGATGAGGTTTCCGCTTTCATCCCACAGGGACCGATCATCTTCGTACACCAGGCGCGCCAACGCGCAAGCCCCGCATCCACAGTGACCGTTGCAGTCGGGCTTCTCGCAGCCCGCCGAGCAGGTGCAGGCCAACCTGTCGGATTTGTCGGAGGAGTCGGGATGGATTTTCAAGTATCCGTCGGCACCTGGCCAGCGGAGCTTGCCCTCATCAGTAGGCATCTTCATGACCTGCGACTTCTCTGTGCGGCGGGTAATGTGCGAGTCTCGCTGAAGCTTCGCATGTAACGGCGTTCTAGCAGACTACGAGCGTTACGGGCTTTCAATACTCCGCGGTCGCATCGGTACCGGCTCAACAGGCTCAGCCGTTGTAGGAACCGACGGATTGGTTCGCCCAAGAGTGATGTTCTTGGATGCACGGACGTGGCGGTTTGCATATGTCCATATTTCGCCGGTCGCGGTGATAAGCACAGTCCAGTACAGATCGGATTCCGGTCCGTAGTCGATCAGGACATGCGCAAACCCTTCGCCCTTCGGCGTATTCATCGGAATAGGTGGGTTGAGTTGAAGCACGGCATTCTCTCCGGATGTTTTTGCGCAGATTGCTGCCAGGGCGGTGAAAGATCCGAGAAGCAGCGTGAGCCTTGCAGGCGAGGGTCTGTGACGAACGTGAATGGGTTTCGTACTCGACGTACAAAACGTCGTTGGATATCTGTCGTTTGTGATACACCTGTGAAAGCAAATCGATTTTTGGAGGGGATGCGCTTTCTCGTGAAAAAAGGTGGCCCGGGCTTTCGAGTGATCGACTGAATGGTGCCGAGCGGTTCGCCTTCTCGATGACTTCATCGATGATCTGGTGAAATAGTTGGGAAGTTTGTTTTCGGGGTCGATTCGATATCCGTTCGCGGACGAGCCAAAGTATGAAATCGGGACACACTTCGCCGGGGTGCGGGCAGCACCTTACTTTCCAGTTTCAAGGCTGCTAATGAAGAGAGGACGCGGGAGCTATGGCAAGCGAAGGTCTAGCGGGCAACCCACGCTCAAAGGAAGAAGTACCTTACTTCCTGGCGAGCGGCGGGCAGGTAGGTGCTCTCATCCTTTCGCATCACTGGAAAGACAGCCCACTTGGGTGTCCCGTGCAATGGCCAGTCGAGCTCAAGACGCTTATAAGCGTGATGTTGAACGCCGGTCAGCCCATGTTTGTGACATGGGGAACGACTCGAACGCTGCTCTACAACGATGCCTTCATCGAGATAGTCGGAGACAAGCATCCAGCTAGTTTAGGTGAGCCGTTTCACGAGGTTTTCGCCGAAGCCTGGGAAACCGTGGCACCACTCTTTCAGGAAGTGTCTGAGGGAAGGGCGGTTCATATGGACGACATTACCGTCGTTCTGGAGGGCCGGAATCGACCTACGAGCGAAGCGCACTTTGTCTTTTCCTATACCCCGGTGCGGGATGCGAGTGGCACGGTCGAAGGCCTGTTTTGCGCGTGCACCGAGACGACCGAACAGGTTTTCGCTCAGCGACGCCTGGAGGCCGAGCGGCAGCGGCAACGGCGCCTTCTGCAGCAGATGCCTGGCTTCGTGGCGCTGCTCTCCGGGCCCGATCATATTTATCAGTACGTCAATGATGCTTACGTGCGCATAGCCGGGCCGCGCGATTTCATTGGCCGCAGTGTACGTGACGTCTTCCCGGAGCTGCACGATCAAGGATTTTTTGAACGACTGGACGAAGTGTTTTCGACGGGTAAGGCATTCACCCTGTCATCCGCACCGATTCGTTTGGCCGGCGAAGACAGAGAGCGCAATATTGATCTTGTGTATGAGCCGATAAGAGACGATGCGGGACGGGTCAGCGGTGTTTTCGTCGGCGGTTATGACGTGACCGAGGTCCACCGGGCGGCGGAATCGCTGCGCGAAAGCGAAGCGTATATTCGCCTGTTGCTGGCATCAACATCGGAAGGCTTCTATGCCATGGATTGCGAGGGAGCTACGACCCTGTGCAACTTTGCATTTCTCAAGATGCTGGGGTTCGACAGCGAATCGCAGGTGCTGGGACAAAAACTGCATGAGGTCATCCATCATTCGCATCCAAACGGAGAGTTCTATTCCCGCGCCGAATGTCCTATCTGCAGATGCGCGAGCGAGGGGAAAGCCGCACATGTGACGGACGAGATATTTTTCCGCAGCGATGGTTCATCGCTTCCGGTGGAGTATTGGGTTCATCCGATCATCCGCAAGGGCAGGCTGGATGGCGCCATCTGCACATTTATCGATGTGACGGAACAACGGCGTACGGAAGCGGCGCTGCTCGATCTCAACGAAACGCTTGAACGCCGCGTCGAGGAACGCACCAGGGAACGTGATCGAGCCTGGAACAACTCTCAGGACCTTCAGATTGTCCTTGGTTCGGATGGGATCTTCAGGGCCGCGAATAGCGCGTGGACGAGGGTGCTGGACTGGACGCCTGAAGAAGTGGTGGGTCGTCACTATCTCGATTTTGTCCACCCTGATGATCACGCCATCGGCGAAGGCGCGCTGTCGAAGATCTCGGTGGAGAACCTGACGACGATTGAAAGTCGATTCCGGCACAAGGATGGCAGTTACCGATGGGTATCTTGGGCCACTGCACCTGAGGATGATTTGATCTACGCAAGTGGTCGGCATATCACGGCAGAAAAGGAAGCGGCCGCAGCGCTGGAAGCTGCGCAGTCACAGTTGCGGCATTCCCAAAAACTTGAGGCAGTGGGGCAGCTCACCGGCGGTGTAGCGCACGATTTCAACAATCTGTTGACCATCATCTGTGGCTCCGTGGAGATGCTAAGCCGACCGCAACTGCCGGAGCAGCGACGCCCTCGCTATGTCGAGGCGATCGCCGATGCCGCCGGTCGGGCCGCGAAGCTGACCGGACAGCTGCTTGCTTTTGCGCGCCGTCAGGCGCTTAAGCCCGAGGTCTTCGATGTCGTCAAGAGCGTCGTAGCCGTCACCAATATCGTTCGTACACTTACCGGCTCACGGATCGTGCTGACCCTGCGGTTGCCCGACGAACCGTGTTGGGTCTGTGCAGATCCCAGCCAATTCGACACCGCCCTGCTGAATCTGGCAGTCAATGCACGCGATGCGATGGGAGGCGGTGGTGAGCTGGTGATCCAGGTCCGCAATGTCACCCAGATGCCGCCTCTACGTGGGCAAGCCATGATGACTGGCGAGTTTGTCGCTGTGACGATGGTCGATAACGGGGCAGGCATCCCCGCAGACAACCTTGAAGAGATTTTCGAACCGTTCTTCACCACAAAGTCGGTCGGGCATGGCACGGGATTGGGCCTGTCACAGGTTTTCGGCTTCACCAAGCAATCGGGCGGTGAGATACAGGTTCAAAGCGAAGTAGGCAAGGGCGCAACATTCACCCTCTATCTTCCGCGCGTCGAAGGTGAGCCGTCGACCGATGAGGCGGTTGCTGATCCTCGGCCGGTTTCCGAAGAGACCCACCTGACGGTACTCATCGTGGAAGATAACGAGGAAGTCGGCGTGTTTGCCAGGCAGACCTTGCAGGAGCTCGGCTACGACTCGAGATTGACGGCCAATGCGCGAGAAGCGCTCGATGTGCTGGTTGAGGATTCCGCGCGCTTCGATGTCGTGTTTTCGGACGTTGTGATGCCTGGGATGAGCGGCATCGAACTTGGGCAGGAGATTCGCCGCCTATACCCGGATCTGCCAGTCGTCCTCACCAGCGGTTACAGTCACGTTCTTGCACAGGACGGAACCCATGGGTTCGAGTTGCTGCACAAGCCATACTCGATGGCGGAGCTTGCGCGCGTTCTGCGTAAAGCCGCCGCCTGGCAAACGGCTCGGTCCGCAGGGCAAGGGGCTGCCCAGTAGGCCGCTTCGCTGGTCCCTTCAGGAGGGCGGCAACAACGATCTCGGCAATGTGCAGAACGCCAGCCACTTGCCCACCTTCGCCACAACACCTGAACGGGTTCCACAAGGCTGAAGATAGGATCGCCTGTGCTCAGAGGCCTTTTCTGAGTAATTCTACTGACGACAAATTTGAGTTTTTGCCGATGCATCGCTCCCGATGGCCAGCGATGCTCGCCAATGTCTTAGCTGCTGGAGCGGGCCATGGCTTCGCCGTCGAAAAAACCGAATATTCTTTTCATCATGGCCGACGACGTGGGCATCTGGAACATTAGTGCCTACCACCGCGGCATGATGGGTGGTAGCACCCCGAACATCGACCGGCTCGCCCGCGAGGGCGCGCTGTTCACTGATTACTACGGACAACAATCCTGCACCGCGGGACGCGCGGCGTTCATCACCGGCCAGACGCCGTTCCGCACAGGGCTGCTGAAAGTCGGCCTGCCCGCGGCGAAGCAGGGCTTGCAGGATTCCGACCCCACGATCGCGGAATTCCTCAAGCCATTAGGCTACGCGACGGCGCAAATCGGCAAGAACCATCTGGGGGATCGCAACGAATACCTGCCCACCGTCCACGGCTTCGATGAGTTCCATGGGATCCTCTACCATCTCAATGCGCTGCAAGAGCCTTACGATGCGGAGTACCCGAAGGACGAGAAATTCCGCGCAAGGTTCGGCCCACGCAACATCATCCATAGCGTTGCGAGCGAGGTGGACGATCCGACCGAGGATCCGCGCTGGGGTCGCGTAGGCAAGCAGAAAATCACTGATGCGGGACCACTGCCGCCGCATCCTGGCATGGATCCCGCTGCCAAGGTGAGCATGGAGGACATCGATGCGGATCTGGTAAAGCGCTCATGCGACTTTATCGACCGCTCGGTGAAAGCGGAACAACCGTTTTTCCTCTGGCACAACTCCACACGATGCCACTCGTTTACGCACCTCTCCAAGGAGTGGGACGGCAAGACCGGCTTCGGACTATTTGCCGATGCGATGGCCGAACTGGACTGGGTCGTGGGCACGCTGCTCGCCAAGCTGGACGAACTCGGCATCGCCGACAACACGATCGTGGCATTCACCAGCGACAACGGGGCGGAAATCTTCAGCTGGCCCGATGGCGGCAACCATCCGTTCCGCGGCGAGAAAGGCACGGTATACGAGGGCGGTTTCCGGGTGCCCATGCTTGTGAAGTGGCCTAGCTTCATCGAGCCGGGCATCATCATCAACAACATCATGTCCGCCGAAGACTGGATGCCGACGTTTGTCGCTGCCGCTGGCGATCCGGATCTGAAAGAGAAGCTGCTCACCGGTTACAAGGCGGGCGAGAAGACCTTCAGGAACCATCTGGACGGCTACGACTTCAAGCCGTTCTTCGAAGGCAAGACCTCCGAAAGTCCGCGCCGCGAATTCTTCTATTTCAGCGACAACGCCGATCTCATGGCGGTGCGTTGCAACCAGTGGAAGATCACCTTCAAGACCATTGTCGGCAACTTGTTCTCCGGCAAGGAGGATTCGACCAACGTCCCGCTGGTGACCAACCTGCGCGTCGACCCGTGGGAGCGCTACCAGGTCGAATCGACATCCTACGGTCAATGGTGGGGCGAAAAACTGTGGGTCATGATGCCCGCCACAGTGATCATGGGTAAGTTCCTCTCCACCTTCACGGATTACCCACCAAGTCAGGTCTCCGGCTCGCTCGGCGTGGAGAAGGCCTTGCAGGCATTGGAAGAGGGAAGCAGGAAGAACTGATCGGGGCAAGCCCACTGCCACTAGTTGACCTGGCCGCTTTTAGCCAAAATGCTGCTGCAGTTTAAGCAGCATGCCGGCGTAACGTACGTGCTCATATCCTGTGTGCATCCGGAGGCAGTGGGCTGCATCAGCACTTGCGCTGCCCACTGGGCAGATGAGCGGCGATGTTGGCTGGTTCATTTGCCTGAGCTGGTCAGCGGTGATGGCGATGGACGGTCAGTTCGGTGGCAATACGCCAATGCCTGCCGCGACTCGTCGAAGACGCAACGATCACATTGTCGGCGCCACTATCATCGAGAAAGCCTTCCGTTGAAGAAACTCGATTTCAGGGAGTCGTCATGGGTGATAGTCCGCGCATCCTTATTGCTGAAGACGAAGAGTTCATCGTCATGTTGCTTGAAGACATGCTTTCCGAGGAGGGCTATAGCGTGACATCGGTGAGCAGTTTGGGCGATGCGCTGAACATCCTGGATACGGAATGCTTTGACGCTGCGGTTCTCGATGTCAATCTTCGTGGCGAGGCGGTCTTTCCGCTGGCCGGTCGCTTGAGCAAGTTGGGCGTCCCCTTCGCATTCGCCACTGGCGGCGACAATGAATCGATACCGGCGCAGTTTCGAGCGTATCCGGTGCTATCCAAGCCCTATAGCGCAGTAACGTTCATCGATGGCGTGGCGTCGCTGGTCGCTTCCGCCAAATCGTAAGCACGCTTTCAACTCTGAGCGGTGCCTTCACACGGGGTGAAACGCTGGTTGAAGATAGTGAAAGCGCCTTCACCGTATGCCCAATAAAAAAGGCCGATCGAAGCTTCGATCGGCCTTTGGTCATCTGCTCAGCCAGTTTCAGCCGAGTCGACGGCTCGCTCGCACAGGGTAGGTGCGAAACTCATAGACGCGTTGAATGTGGCTCGCACCCAGCCATCCACCGAAAGCTGACGCCAGCAGCGCAAGAAATGCACTGACGAAGGCGATCCAGAGTGTGAGTGCAACGTAGTGAGCTGTCCGATCCGCGGTCGTTTTTGCCTCAGCTCGGGCAGCATCGATCTGCGGCGAGAGGCGCTGCAGCGATTGCGACGCGCTTTCCTGCGTGGTTCCTGTATCGGCGGCGAGGAGTGCGCTTGCCGTGTCGTCCTGACCAGCGATCAAGGCAGCCACGATCGGATCCGAACCGCCGCGTTCGCGACCGGTTAGCTGGTAAGCAATGTTGGCGTCCAGCACGGCAACAGCGCCGTGGCCTGCGATGGCTGTCGTACCGTTGCCACGAGCACCTGGCTCGCCGCCGTGCATGCCCGCCATGCCGCCATGGCCACCCATGGTATGTGCCAGACCCAAAGCGATCCAAAGCGCGGTTGCCGTGACAGATAGCCCCCAGACGGCTACACCATGAAGCGCGCCCATGGTGTCGTCATTGTGGCCGTCGAACCAACTCGCAAACATGCCACCGAGGAACAACGCGCCACTCCAGGCAGCAATGAACCAGATGGCGGTTCCAATGCCGATGCCCTTGGCGCTACCCACCGCATTCCATGCGTCAAAGCTGGAAAAGCCCAGCGCGAGACCTGCGACATAGAGAAGTCCAGCAATACCCGTCGCAACTAGCCAACCGGCAACGACAGCGCGGAACTTGATCTCTGGATGCAGGCCGCGCTCGTCGGCCACGATCGAATTACCTGGAACGTATGACATGGTCATCTCCTTTGAAGTGGGCTGGCTCACGCACATCCGCGCAAGAGCGCGAAAAGGATAAGCAGCGGAATCGGCACGCCCATCAGCCACAACAGCACATAGCCAATGCCACCCTTTTGATTACCTGCCTTGGAAGCAGTCGTTCGATCGGTAGCGCCCATGGTTTTCTCCAATACAGTCGGTCAACCGGCCAGGACCCCTTTGCCCCGGCGCCAGGTGGGGATGCTGTTACAAGCGGTGTGGATGGTTTGTGACGCTTGGATGTCGAGGATGGTCGGTGCACCTCGGTGCGTGGACTACCCTGCTATGGGCGTTAATCACGCTTATTTTTCGCGACCGTGACATCGCCTGCTGAATGCTGTTGTTTGGCTCAAGGGAGCGAATAGGCATGAGCGAAACCCGCAGCAAACATTTGGACGGCCAGCGCGATACATCACGTGGCTTACGACGCATGGGTCTTCATGCGGTGATTACATCCAATGGTGTGATTCCCACGCAGCCTATCGACGATCCGAAGCCGCATCCGCCAGCGCCGATTGATCCACCACCATCGCGCCCCACCGATCCGCCACCCCCGAATCCGATTGACCCGCCAATTCCGGTTCCGACCGATCCACCGGGTCCTGCTCCGACCGATCCACCAACGCCGATTCCGACTGATCTCTTGGCGGCTTGAACTCGATACCGGAAAATAAATTCAAAGCGGATCTTCAATCCTTCCTGCGTACACGGAACGCGAGGCTGATGCGTGGACCGCAGGGTGCGCGCTGCTTTGGAATGCCATGGTCGAAGTGCAGCTGGGTTTCCCAGGTCATCAGCAGCAGGCTCCCGGCTTCAAGATCCAGATGCAGCATGCGACGCGGAAGTTGCTTGGAGCGAATTTCCATCCGGCGCGTAGAGCCGAGCGAAAGCAGGGCTATCGGTTGCCCGCGAACCATATCGTCCAGCTTGTCGTTGTGCGGCGCGACGCTATCGTTTTCGTCGCGATAGAGGTTGATGCCAATACTGTCAAAAGGGGTAGCTACAGACGCCATCACGGCGCTTAGTGCCTCGTGCAGGGTGCCAGGCATATGGGGATCATCGACGCGGAAGTGCGAGCGCAGACGAGGCACGTCTACTTCACGCTCGTACATGATCCGGCGTCCGCTCTGCCAGTTGATCTCGTGATGCAACTGCTCAAACCACCGTTGCGCCGTAGACTCATCAATCAGATTCGGAGTGAGTACGATACGGCCGCGACTGTCGTCCAGAAGTACCTGCGGCCCGTTGTCAAATAGGTTCAACTGCGCCATGGCTGGGCTCGGGGCGACGATCCTGAAAGTGTTGGGTTTTGGTTGGTGTCGGCGCCCGCGTCTCAGTGGATGAGAGCTGACACTGAACTACCCATAAGCAGCCGCGACGCGAGTCGTGAGCTGTTGACGGCTCGAAATTCGCGCGAATGTAGCGTTTACGTCGCGCAGATATAACGAAAGATCCAATGATAAAGCAGTGAAGGTTGCGGGTCAGCCATACCGGCCGGATACCATCGCTCCCGTCACCAGGCAACGAGTGAGTGAGCCTAGACAGAAATCACGCGCAGACTTAACCAGCGCTGCTGCAATCTTGTGACCGGACCATGGCAAGGGCAACCTGGTCCAGGACAGCGTGTAGTAGAGCCAGGCACGCGCAGCCCATCCGCTGGGAGATTCAAATGAGCAAGGTCACCTACAACGGGCAAACTTTCGACATCGACGAGGTCCGTCATCAGATGGATCAGGAATTGGTTGAGCAACTTCAGGGCGAAACTGAAACCGATCAGGATTTCTTCGACGAGTACCTGTTAGCTCACAGCACGAAATATGGTGAGCATTTCGTCGTTCGATAATGGTCATTGAAGATATCTGAGGAAATGCGCGTGAAAAAAGCCGAAAGTGGTCATCTGGTAAAGCCCCATGGCAAAAACCTGCAACATGAGCAGGAGTTGCCTGCCTCCGCTGACTACGAAGTGCAAAGGAAGGGTGGCGTCAAAGACAAGAATGAGGCTGGCGCCAAGCCTAAGCCAGGAAGCCCTCAGAAATCCTGAATTCCCTGGCATCAGGCGGCACAAATTTCGGCCGCTATTGCGGTCTTAACCGCCCGGCCTATCCACGTACGGACGGACCGTCGCGTGATGGGGCAGGGAGCGGACATTCATTGGAGCGCGGCATCCGCAGTACGAGGCAATCATGTCCAGTACACGTGAAGAGCTACAGCAACTGATGGATGAATTGGATAAAGCCACGCCGATGATGCTGAAGGCCTGCCATGATGACGCTGCCTTCTGGCTAACCTTCACAAGGGTTTCCGATTCCATCCAGGAAGCGGCGGCCGCCGGCGACGCCGACTGGGCGAAAGACGGAATCGACAACATCCTGAGAAAACATGGCAGGGCAATCAACAGAACTGTCGTTGTGAAGTGGGCTCGCCTACCGCCTGATCCGTTGCCTGCCGCAGTCGGCTATGTGTTCGTAACGCACCCACGTTGAGAGCCTTGTTCGACATGCTGGAACCATGACGGCGCTTGCCCATCAAGCTTTGACGATGAGCTTTTCCAGTAGTTGGTTAATCTCTTTCATGTCATACGGCTTCTGCAGCACATCTGCATCGTGAAATCGCTCGGGAATGACCTCCCTGCCGTAGCCGGACGCAAACAGGAAGGGAATATTGCGATCGCGCAGTGCGTCGGCGATCGGGAAGCTATCTGCTTTGCCCAGCGTCACATCAAGAATTGCAACGTCGATGGTTTCACTTGCGGCCAGCGAGAGGCCATCGTCAAGGCGTTCGACGAGTAGTGCGCGATAACCGGCGGCCTCCAGCAAATCTTCCAGGAGCATTGCTACCAGCGGCTCATCCTCGGCGACGAGCACACAAGGTTTTGCAGTGACATTCATAGTTAGTCCTCAGCCCAGCCGTCGTTCGCACACGGCGGCCGTATAAATTAGGAGTAGGGCGCAGCAGACCTTCTGCTCATTGCGCCGTAGTGAGCGCAAGGTGGCACTTCTGGTGACAATTAAGCTTGATCGCTCATCACCCTCTTGACCGCAAGGGAGAGGTCGACCTGGGTATAGGGCTTGCGCAGTAATTGCAAACCCTCCGCCATTTCACCCATCGCGATTCGCTGGGCGGTATAGCCTGAAGTAAGCAGTACGGGAATGCCAGCGTGCTTGACCTTCATTTCGCGCACCAGGTCGATGCCATTCATCTCGCCAGGCATGATGACGTCGGTGAAGACCAGGTCGACGCGTTCGCCGCGGTCAATCAGTTTTAGTGCGTCACTGCCTGTCTCCGCTTCCAGCACAAAGTACCCAAGGTCCTCCAACAGGCTGCTTGCCACTGCGCGCACATCGCTGTCGTCTTCAACTACAAGGATAATTCCCTTGCCCTTGACCTCGACCGCAGCGGTCACCAACGCTACGGTTGCCTCTGGCCTGCCTGCGCGTGGCAAATGGATCAGCACGGTGGTGCCGACTCCAGGATGGCTTTCAATCGCGACGAAGCCACCGGACTGACGCGCAAAGCCATAAACCTGACTGAGCCCCAGGCCAGTGCCTTTGCCGACATCCTTGGTCGTGAAAAACGGCTCGAACACCCGATCGACGATATCGGCGGACATGCCCACGCCGGTATCGGCCACCGATACCACCACGTAGTCACCCACGTTGGCTCCGTTGGCGGCGGCAGCCTGTTCGTCCAGACTACGGATGCCGGTTTTCAGGGTGAGTGTGCCGCCCTGTGGCATCGCGTCGCGAGCATTGATGGCGAGATTGAGGATCGCGGTTTCCAGTTGATGTGGATGGTGCGGCAGTACCACTGTTCAGGCGCATCCTCGATGCTCACGGTTACCGTCTCGCCCACAGCGCGATCAAGCAGGTTTTCGAAAGTGTCGATGAGGTCTTCGACGCAGATCGTCTCCGCATGAAGATCCTGGCGCCTGGAAAACGCGAGAAGTTGCTGGTTGAGCTTCGCGCCGCGCTCCACACCATGTCGCGCCGCCGCGAGATAGCGCATGATCTTGTCATTTTTTGCAACGCGCTGATCGAGCATGTCCAGACTGCCGCCGATGACCATCAGCAAGTTGTTGAAGTCGTGGGCAATGCCGCCGGTGAGCTGGCCGATGGCTTCCATCTTCTGCGACTGGCGCAGTTGTTCCTCGACCTGCCTGCGTTCGGTGATGTCGGAGACGACGCCGCTGATGCGAATCGCTTTGTCGTTCAGATAAAAAGTGCGGCCCTTGATCTGCACCCAGCGGACTGCGCCGTCGTTGAAGCGACGTATGCGTCTCTCGAATTCGACGAACCCCGAGCTTTCAGCGCGCGAAAATTGCTCCTGCACCGCGTCGCGGTCCTCCGGAACGAACTGCGCGAGCATCATCAGCAGCCCCCAGCTCTTTACCCGGTCTGCGTAGCCGAAGATCTGGTCGTAACGGTTCGACCTCGTCACGGTATCGGTGACGAGGTCCAGATCCCAGTGCCCCATTTCAGCGGCGTCCAGGGCGAGTTGCAGGCTATCTTCGGCTCGACGACGCTCGTCGATTTCGCTGGCCAGCTGCATATTCGCGGCGGCAAGCTCATGGCTGCGTTCGCGACTATGGGTGAGGTCGGTGACCACACCACACAATACATTGGGCATCTGCTCGTCGACCTCGAGGTCGGCGATAGATACATTGACCGGCACCAGCAACCCATTGGACTTTCGCAGCGTGAACTCGGCGGACCGACCCGCACCGCGACCGTTTGTCATCAGGCGACGGAAAGCAGTGACCTCCTTGCTCCCCAAAAAGCGCTCGATGGATTCGCCAATCAGCGTTTCACGACCAGCGCCAACCAACGTGGCGAAGCGCTGGTTGCAATACAGCATTAACCCTTCTTCGCTTAGCGTGACCGCGCCTTCCTGCATTTGCTCGATCAAGACTCGATAGGGGCGATCGGCGTTCTCCAGCGTATACACATGCTGGCCACTTGCTCCGTCCACCACCACCGCATCGACTTCGCCGTTGCGTATGGCATCCAGGGTTTCCTCCGCTTCGCGCAATCGCTCCTGCAGCTCGGCGAGCTGGGCGTGGTCAATCCCTGAAAATTCGGAATGCCGGTTCATGAATGCCCGAGATCGTCCTCGCCGAGCGGCGCAATATCGAGGCCGGCAAGCACGCGTTCGCGATCTGAGAGATCACCGATAATCCGTCGCAATGGCTCCGGCAGAATCTTGACCAGTGTCGGCGTCGCAATGATCTGCAAATCCTTGGTAGCTTCGGGATCCTGGTAGACATCCACCACTTCGAGGTCGTAGCGACCTTCGAGATTATCGGTGCAGATGCGGCGCATGTTTTCTATCGCCCGCGTCGAACGTGGCGTCGATCCGGTGATGAACAGGCGCAGCTTGTACTGGCCCTGCGGCATATCCGCATCGTCGTGGCGTGTCATGTGGGACTCGCTGTTTTGGAACGGAGGTCGAGGCCGACTAGCACCCGCTCGGTATTGGAGAGATCACCGATCACCCGTTTGAGTGGGGGAGGGAGTCGTCGAACCAGGGTGGGTAACGCCACGATCTGGTCTCCAGCGGCAAGTTGCGGCGTGATGAGCAAATCCACGACTTCAATCGTATAACGCCCGGCGAGATGGGTCTCGCAAAGTTTCTTCAGGTTGGCGATCGCTGCCAGCGACTTGGGTGTCTGGCCTGCGACGTAGAGGCGCAAGCAGTACTCTCCGGGGCCCAGATTGGCCAGACCGTTGGATGCATCTTCGAGCACGTCGATATGGAGATTCTTTCCGTTCATGAGCGCAGCCCGCGGATCGCTGCCATTTCGGCACGTTCTGATCCATCAGCAATTTCACGCGCTTCCTCCTGCTGGATCAACGTCGCGACTTCTGTCTCTTCGACCTCGAGCGAGGCACGCAGTTCAGCGATCTGCCGTTCGACTGCCGCTCGCTTGCGCGCTACTTCCCGCCGCTGCCGCTCAGTGGACTGCTTGCGCGCGAGGGCCGCCTCACGTTCGCGCGCTTCCTGTGCAACACGAGCGGTACCCGTCAACACGCCATCCGGGCCAATATAGGCGTCAACCATGTGTATGCCGTGGTCGGTCAGCTGATACTCACGCAGCTGTTTCGAGTGATTCATGCCGCGGGACTTCAGCAGATAGAGGACTCGATTGCGCTCGCCGTTCGCCTCCATGTCTTTGAGCGAAATCCAGGTATCCATCAGTGACGACACGCTACGTTCGCTCTCGGTCATCTGTTCCCCCGAAGAGGAGAGGCTGGTGAACATGGCGGTGATGCCCTTGCTCTTGCAGATATCCGCCAGCCGAACCAGGGTCGAATGGATCTCGAAGGACGGCCCTCGAAACGCAGAGATCGGATCGACCACGATGACTTGCGGTGAAAATTCCTCGATGTCGCGGTTCATCCGCGCAAGGTGCATCTCGAAGCCATAAAGGCTGGGGCGGGCTGACTGGAAGTCCAGCAGCCCACTTTCGATGTGGTGAAGCAGATTCAGACCGACCGACGACATATTTCGTACGATTTGGTCCGGTGATTCCTCGAAGCCGAAAAAGAGGCAACGCTCACCGCGCTCGCACGCGGCATTGACAAACGCGGCAGCGAACGTCGATTTTCCGGTTCCGGCCAGCCCTGATATCAGGATGCTGGATCCACGAAAGAAACCATGGATGCCGAGCATGTCATCCAGACCTGGCACGCCCGTCGGCACGACTTCCTGGGAAACGCTGTGTCCCAGTTCCGCCGACGTGATCGGCAGTACGCTGATGCCATGCTGGTCGATGAGGAAAGGATATTCATTCGTGCCATGCGACGAGCCACGATACTTCACCACCCGCAGGCGGCGCGTAGTGACCTGCTCCTCCACGCGGTTATCCAGAAGTATCACGCAGTCCGATACGTATTCCTCGATACCGTAGCGCGTTAGCTGGCCGTCGCCGCGCTCGCCGGTGATGATGGCCGTGACGCCCTTGTCTTTGAGCCACGCGAACAGACGGCGCAATTCGGAGCGCAAAATGGCGGTGGCATCCAGGCCTGCGAACAAAGCTTCGATCGTGTCGAGCACCACGCGCTTGGCGCCGATCGAATCGATTGCGTGGCCGAGCCGCACGAACAGACCTTCCAAGTCATATTCGCCGCTTTCCTCGATCTCGGCCCGCTCGATATAAACGTGGTCAATGATCAACTGCTTGCGCTCGACCAGCGTCGCGACGTCGTAGCCAAGCGATGCTACGTTGGTTTCCAGATCACGGGCGCGCTCCTCGAAACTCATCAGCACGCCGGGCTCGCCGAATTCGGTGACGCCGTTGACCAGAAAGGTCATCGCGAAGAGCGTCTTGCCGCAGCCAGCGGCGCCGCATAACAAGGTCGGTCGACCTGTCGGGAGACCGCCAAGGGTTAGCGCATCCAGTCCCTTGATTCCGGTGGGCGTCTTGCGCAACGACACAAGATGGGTGGAGCTGGCTGATGCGTCGGCTTTCTTGCGCTTTGTTGCCACAGGAGACTCCGGTTGGTTGATACGGGCCCAGTACTTTCCACGATTGCCGGAGCTGGGGTAGGGCGCAGGACGGTGCAGATTCAAAACTACGGCATGTTAGTTCGGCGTGATGCCGACTTTGGCTCGAACGTTGGCGGTTTGGCCCGCGACATGGAGGGCTTCAAGAGAGCCGCTACCGATAAGAAGCCGTCCCCCTTGAACCGAACCTGACGGGGGTATGTGAGGCTCCGCTGCGGCGAAGCCGGGAGGCCACTGCAGCCAACCCACAAGCGAGCGGATGCGAAGATCGCTTCATGTATCGCCGGCGTATCTGATGCACGCTTTCTTGACGCCCGTTGGCCACAATTCGCGAATGGTCGGCCATCCGGATTCCCCTCCCACATCCCGCAAGCAAGCGCGCGCCGTCGGGCTGGTTTACGTCACCGATGTCGAGCCCGGCATCCGTCGTCGGCGTCATGGCAAGGCTTTCATCTATCAGGACAGTGCCGGACGACGGGTCACTGACGACAAACAATTGCAGCGCATTCGCTCCCTGGCCATACCACCGGCTTACAACGAGGTCTGGATTTGCAGCGACGCGTCCGGCCACCTGCAAGCCACCGGTCGGGATGTGCGGGGACGTAAACAGTATCGCTACCATCCCAGGTGGCGTTCGTTGCGCGACAACGGCAAATTCGACCGGGTGGAAAGGTTTGGAGCGCAGCTGCAGAATTTGCGCCGGCGTATTCGCGGCGATCTTGCCAAGCCAGGCTTGCCGCATGAAAAAGTGCTGGCGCTGATCGTACGGCTTCTCGACGAGACCTTGATCCGCATCGGCAATGAACGCTACACCCGTGACAACCGCAGTTACGGGCTGACTACGCTGCGTTCCAAACATGTACTTGCGTTGCACGGACGGCTTCGCTTTGAATTTCGCGGCAAAAGCGGGCAGCAGCGTGAGGCGGAGCTCAGCAACAGGCGCCTTGCACGGATCGTGCGTCGCATGCAGCAACTTCCCGGCGAGAGGCTCTTCCAGTACCTGGACGAAGACGGTCAGCGACAGCCCATCGACTCCGGGCAGGTCAACGACTATCTGCATCTCGTCTGCGGCGACGAGTTCAGTGCCAAGGACTTTCGTACCTGGGGTGGAACGGTGCAGGCGGCCGCCGTACTTGCGCGCACTCCGCTACCCGAAGGCGATCGTGCCCAGCGGATAGCGTTGACGCTGGCGATCAAGCAGGTGGCAGCCTTCCTTGGCAACACCCCTGCCGTATGCCGCGGCTCGTATATCCATCCGCTAATTATCGACGGCTGGCTGACTGGCAGCCTGCACAGAGCGATATCTGCTGATACTGCCGTTCGTCCCCGTCAGCTTGAGCAACGGGTCATGCGCTTCCTGCGGCGGCGTCGCAGCGCTCCGTGAAGTTGACGCCACACGTCAGCCCGGGACCTCATCAAGAGGTCCCAAGGAGCAAGGCGGCGAAACATCAACCCAGCCGGATCAGCCGTTGCGATCCACTCAAGTACTTAGACGAAAGCTGGCGCTTTCAGATCACGCCCATCAGCAGCAGCACGATGACGATGATCAGGACGACACCGAGGCCGCCGACGGGACGATAGCCCCACGAGCGACTGTATCCCCATGAGGGGAACGCGCCGATCAGAAGCAGGACGAGCACAATGATTAGCAGCAATGAAAGCGACATGGTTGTTTCCTTGTCTTGTGCGCAGAGCCACGGGTCGGGTTCGCGGTGTACACGCGTCGCGCCTAGTGGCTACCGGTGCGCGACGTATTAACCATCGCAGTCTCATGGTGCACGTGACGTCAAAAGACCAACCGCTGCCGGAGACGTCTCAGCGCAAGTTCCGCATGACCCCGTCCAGGTCCTGCCGCACCTTATCGATGCCCGCCCAGGGATCCGAGCGCAACCGTGCCATCCGCTTGGGCGTCGAGCGGATATCGAAGTCGTGCCCGCTTTTAAGCTTGCCCAGCTCGCTCCAGCGCAGCGGCACCGCAACCGGAGCACCGCTGCGCGCGCGCAGCGAATACGACGCCACACTGGTGGCGCCCCGGCTATTGCGCAGGTAGTCCACATAGATCTTGCCGCTGCGCTGTGCCTTGCTCGCTGTCGCGATGAACTCCAGCGGATGTGCCTGCGCCATGGTGGCGGCAAAGGCGTGGGCAAAGTCCTTCACCAGCGGCCAGGGGCAGCCGGGGTTCAACGGGATGACCACATGCAGGCCCTTGCCGCCGGTGGTGCGCAAGAAGGACTCCATGCCCAGCTGTGCGAGCAGCCCCCGCACTAGCCGTGCGGCAGCAACAACCCGCGGCCAGGCCACGTTGTCGCCGGGGTCCAGGTCCAGCACCACCCGATCCGCCAGGTCGGGCTGTTTGACGGTCGAGCCCCACGGGTGGAATTCCAGCACGCCGAACTGCACCAGCTCGATCACCGAAGCGGCATCCAATGGATAGATGTAGGTGGCCTGCGTACCGGATTCTTCCTTCAGCTTCACGCTGCCCACATGTTTCAGGCCGGTGATGAGATGCTTCTGGAAGAAGCAGGCCTTGGCGGTTCCCTCCGGACAACGGATCACCGACGTCGGACGACCCAGCACGCCGGGCAGGAACCACTTCATGACACTGGCATAGTAATCAGCCACATCCTGCTTGGTGTAACCGTCGTCAGGAAACACCACGCGATCAGGGTGCGTAATCTCGATGTCGGCCGGATTCGAAGCGGCCGACTTGCGGCGGTCCGCAGCCGAATTTTTCGTCGCCGGCTTGCTGCTGGCGCGATCTGAATCGGTGAGATCGGCTGGTGTCTTGTCGGTACGCATGGTCTTGAGGCTCGGTTGGCGCAACAGGTTCTTGTTGCCGATGCCGCGGTAGTACACCTCGGCAACTGCCGCCGGTTTGACCCACCGCGCCTGGCGCAACAGTGGGTCGATGGCGGTGAGTTTCACGGTGGGCTTGGCGCTGCCCCTGTCGGCGATGGTCTTGCTCAGTCGCTGCAGCTGCTCATTCGAAAAGCCGGTGCCCACGCGTCCGACATAGATCCAACCCGACTTCACATCCGGATCGGGCCTGGCCAGCAGCAGCGAGCCGAAGCCGCTGCGACTGCCCTTGGGTGGCGTGTAGCCGACTACCGCAAATTCGTCGCTCTCCAGTCGCTTGATCTTGAGCCAGTCGTCGCCACGTCCCGGGCGGTAGGCCGAATCGATGCGTTTGGAGATGATGCCCTCCAGTTCTTCGTCGGTGGCCATCTGGAACACATCCTCGCCATCGCCGATCGTATGCGTGCTGAAGGCGAGATGTTTCGGCGCGTGCGCCAGCAGTTTCTCAAGCAGTTGTTTACGTTCCAGCAGGCTCACTCGCGACAGGTCGCTACCCTCGATGTAAGGCAGATCAAACAGCATGTAGACCAGCGGCAACTGTGCTTCGCCCGATAGCGTCTGCTGGAGGCCGTTGAAATCGCTGTGTCCGCGCGCATCCAGCGCGACAAGTTCGCCATCGAGGCGGGCCGAATGCAGGCCCAGTGCTTGGAGCGACTGCACGATGTCTGGCAGCCGATCGTTCCAGGGCAGGGCGTTGCGCGACCATAGCTTCACTTCGCCGTTGGCGATCGTCGCGAGGATGCGGTAGCCATCCCATTTCACTTCATGCAGCCATCGCGCTCCTTCGGGCGGAAATTCGCGCAGGCGTGCCAGTTCGGGTTTGAAAAAGTCAGTGCTTGGGGCGCCCGGCCGAGCGCCGGTCAGTGCGGCGGCGGTCTTGGCCAGGCGCAGGCGGGGCAGCTTTTTCGCACGGGGAACGGATTTTTTCCGTGCCGTCGATTTCTCTGCTGCCGCCCGCGTCGCCGGTGTCTTCGCCGCCTTGCGAGTGCTGCGCGTCATCTTCGCATCGAGCAGGTCGTCGGCCTCGACATCACCAGCGAACGCGTCCTTCGCCTTGATCAGGAACCACGCGGGCTGGCGTTGCTTGCGAGCGCTGCGCACCAGATGCCAGCCACCCTTGAGCCGCTTGCCGAACAGTTCGAAACGCAGATGGCCTTTCTGTAGCTGGGCCTCGGCGTCGCCATCGGTGGTCCACACGCCATGGTCGAATTGATCGACATGACCCTTGCCGTAGCCATGCTCGATGTCGCCCTCGAAGCCGGCATACGAAAGAGGGTGATCCTCGACCTCCACGGCCAGACGCTTCACCTGCGGGTCGTAGCTCGGCCCTTTCGGCACCGCCCAGCTTTTCAGTACGTCGCCGACCTGCAGACGGAAGTCGAAATGGCGACGACTGGCGTGATGCAGCTGCATCACGAAAATCGCACGCCGATCCAGCGTGCCCGTTTCGTTGGTGGCCGGTTCGCGTGTCTTTGAGAAATCACGCTTGCGCTGGTAGTCCCGCAGGCTGCCCATGGCTAGCTGGTCGGCCCGCCCATCACGGGCAGCACGGCGCCAGAGATATAGCTGGCGCATGACGGCGCCGCCAGGAACACATAGGCCGGCGCCAATTCTTCCGGTTGCGCAGGCCGACCCATGGCGCTGGACTTGCCGAAGTCGGCCATCCGTTCTGCCGGCTGGTCAGCAGGGTTCAGCGGTGTCCAGACGGGGCCGGGCGCGACCGCATTTACGCGGATGCCGCGCGACACCATGCTCGATGCCAACGCCTTGGTGAATGCGTGGATGCCACCCTTGGTCATCGAATAATCGAGCAGCTTGTCGTTGCCGAACAGCCCGGTTTCTGATCCGGTGTTGATGATCGAGCAGCCACTGCCCAGATGCGGCGACGCAGCCTTGACCATGTGGAAATAGCCGTAGAGGTTGGTCCGCAAGGTCTCGTCAAAGTGCGCCTCGGTGATGTCTTCGATCGAGTCGGCGTGCTCCTGGAATGCCGCGTTGTTGACCAGCACGGAGAGCTTGCCGAACGTTTTGACGGTTTTTTCTACAGCCTCCCGGCAGAACGCGGCATGCCTGACGTCGCCGCGGATCAGCAAGCAGCGCTGGCCTTCGCCCTCGACGTAGTCCCGGGTTTCCCGTGCATCGACGTCTTCGCACAGATACACGATGGCCACGTCAGCACCCTCACGCGCAAACAGTATGGCTACCGCGCGGCCAATTCCCGAATCGCCGCCGGTGATCAGCGCGGTCATGCCGGCCAGCTTGCCGCTACCGACGTAGCTGGGAGCCAGGAACTGCGGGCGCGGATCGAGATCCCGCTCGATGCCCGGCTTGTGCAAATGCTGTGCGGGCAGCGGATCTTCCGGGTGCTGGTGCCCACCGGCCGTTGCCGGGGTGCGTTTCGCCGAGGTCTTGGTCGACGCGGATTTCGGCGTCGCCTTGTGCGGCTCGTCGTGATCCGTCGCGGCCTGGATGGCACGTTGCCGCTGGACAGTTGCGCTGGTGCGCGAGGCGCGCTTGCTGGTAGGCATGGCAGTAACACTCCGTGGTGGAGAACCAACTGGGGGTTCGACGACGCTAGCGAAAGAATCGTGCGTTGCGAGTGAAGCGTTCATCATCGGCAGGTGTATTTGACGACGCCTCGACACCACGAGGGGAATAGTCCGGTCACCCACTGCCCATGGAGAGCTGCCATGCCCGAAAAGAAAACCCAACGCGCCGCCAGCAAGGACAAAAAAGAAGGGAAGTCACCGAGCACCCAGGCCGGCGAATACGTGCACGAGGAAATCGAACATATTCGCCACGGGAAACACGGCGCACGGTCGACCAAACAGGCGATCGCGATCGGGCTGTCCAAGGCGCGGCGGGCCGGGGTGAAGGTGCCGGCCGGCAAGTCCGCCAGCAGCTCGACCAGGAAGAAAGCAGCACAGGATCAGGCCGCTTCGCACGATCATCACAAGCCCGCGGCGAAGCGCTCGAGGGCCACTACCAATGCGCTGAAGAAGGAAGGCCACAAGGCGGCGTCGACATCCGCGCTGTCGTCCCACGCAAAGAAGAGCGCCGCCAAACGCACCGCTACTTCGCGTTCGGCTTCGGCCAAGAGAGCTGCGCACACCAAGGGCGCGGCGGGCCGCTCAGCAGCAGCGAAAAAGGCGGCAAAGACCCGCGCGAAGAGCGCGTCCTGATCCTACTCACCTCGCCGGAGACTGCATGACATGGCACGCCCCATCTGGACTGGAACACTTTCATTCGGCCTGCTCAACGTGCCGGTTTCGGTGATGTCGGGCGAGCGCAGCGTCGATCTGCATTTCCGTATGCTGGACAGTCGCAGCAATACGCCGGTGCGCTACGAGCGTGTCAACGCGGAAACCGGCGAAGAGGTGCCGTGGAAGGAGATCGTCAAGGCCTTTGAATACGAGAAGGGCAGTTATGTCGTGCTGGAGCCGGACGATATCAAGTCGGCCGCCTCGGAAGGACGCGAGGCGGTCGAGGTGGAGGCGTTCGTCGATGCGGACTCGATCGGGCCGGAATATTTCGAGAAGCCATATGTACTCGTTCCAGGCAAGAAGGCCGAAAAGGGTTATGTGCTTTTTCGGGAGACCCTCAAGCGGACCGGGAAAATTGGTATTGCGCGGGTGGTGATCCGTACCCGCGAGTACCTGTCGGCAGTGATGCCCAAGGGCGACGCCCTGATGCTCATGCTGCTGCGCTACCCGCAGGAACTGGTCGATGTAAGCGACTACAAGATCCCCGAGGGCGCACCCGCGAAACACCGCATCTCGCCGAAAGAAATGCAGATGGCCGAACAGCTGATTGATTCGATGAGCGGCGAGTGGAAACCCGGTGACTACCGGGACGAATTCCGTGACCGCCTGCGCAAGGTTATCGAAAAGCGGCTCAAGTCCAAGGGCGTGGTCACACCACCGGTCGATGAAGATACGCAGGCCGCGGAAGACGCCACGACCAACGTGGTTGATTTCATGGCGCTGCTGCAGAAAAGTCTGGCCAGTAAGAAACGTACGCCGGCAAAAAAGGCCGCGACGAAGCTGGTGCGCAAGACAGTCGCAAAGAAAGCTTCCGCCGCGAAGAAGTCCAGCGCCAAAAAGGCAGCCAGGAAGCGTGCACCGACGCGCAGAGCCGGGTGATAGCGCCATAGGGCGTCAGGCGGGGTCCCGAACTGCGGCGGCTCGTTGTGGTGAACGTCAGACTGCCGTTTCGCCGCCTTTCAGGTAGTCGATCATGTCCAGTCCATTGGACGTGGCATGACCTAGCGCCGTGTTGTCGAAGATGCACCAGCGCTGGCTCGTATGCGATGCGGGTCGGCGCAGCTTGAGCGAAATTCGCCGCAGCGTCGCGTCCGGATAGCTGTCGTAGTAGATCCGCGGTGAGCCGTGCAGACGTAGGTATTGCATGACCGGATCGCCTGCGGGAACTGCAGCCCTTGGTACACGCGCCGGATCGGCGGCGACCAGGCCGATGCCGTGGTCCTTCAGTTGGTGATTCACCGCTGGCACGAACCACGAAACATGACGCGGCTCACACACTACCGGGCCGTGGTACAGGCGACGCAGCCTCCCGAAAAACGGCAGCGCCACCGACGCCGAATACGCGAGACTGGGCGGCAGCTGCAGCAGCAGGCAACCGAGCTTGGCACCGAGTTGTTGGGCTTCGCCCAGAAAGGCCGGCACCATCGCGTCGCATTCGAGTAGTCGCGCCTGGTGGCTGATGGTGCGTGGCATCTTTACCGCGAAGCGGAAATCGTCGGGCACCGACGCCGCCCAGCGGGCATAAGTGGCGGGCTGGTGCGAGCGGTAGAACGACGAGTTGATTTCGACTGCGTTGAATACCTGCGCGTATCGCTGCAGATGGCTGCCGTCCTGCGGAAACCGCCCCGAGCAAGCCTTCGGGACAGCCCAGCCGGCGCAGCCGACATAGAGTCGCGGCCGAATGGCAGGCTGGCTGCCGGTTTGTATTGGCGATCGTGCGTAGTTGGCGGTCAAGGCGCGGGCCGGTAACTGACTGCCAGCAACATGCTGACAGCGTGGTGAGACGCACGTGAATTCGTGGCATTCTCTTCACGCTCAGCGCGCGACGCTTTGCCGCCATAGTGTGTTCTTCATTATGGGAACTCTCATTCCAACCGGGGGCATCTTGTCCAAATTTGAAGGTGATGCCGTGACCCATCGGTCGACCGAGTCGATTCCTCTGCAGGGCGAATGGTGCCAATCCATCATGGATGCGCTGTCTGCCGCTATCTGCATCTGCGACTCGCACGGCGTCATCGTCGCCTGCAACCGGGCGGCAGTGGATTTATGGAGGGCGTCGTCGCCCATAGGCACCCACGTCGAAAGCCTGTTCAAGCAAACACGCAAAGACGGGACCGCAAGTGGCGCGACAGCATCGGCACCGTCGCCTTTCGACGCTGTCCTGGCTGGCGCGGAGTGGGTATGCAGTGTGGACGTCGTGATCGACACCGCGCGTGGCGATACGCTGAATGCGCGGGTCAACCTGCGACCGCTGAGAGCGGGCAACGAGGCGGTCCATGGCGTGCTCATCGAGATTCAGCCGGTCCGATCGCGGGACGATTCGGTCGCGGTGGATGGCACCAAACTCGCCCATCAGGTGCTGGAGGCTTTGCCGGCGGCGATCTATACGACCGATGCGCAAGGTCGGATCACGTTCTACAACCAGGCAGCGAGTGCATTGGCCGGGCGAACCCCAGCCCTGGGTGAGGAATGGTGCATTTCGTGGAAGATATTGAAAGCCGACGGTACACCGCTTGCGTACGAACAATGCCCGATGGCCGTGGCCATCCGCGAGCAGCGACCGGTGCACGGCGTGGAGGCCTTGGTAGAGCGCCCTGATGGCAGCCGGGTCGCGTTCGCTGCCTATCCGACGCCGCTGTTCGATGAGGACGGCGTCATGGTGGGCGCGGTGAATATGCTGGTGGATATCACCGAGCACCAGAAAATCGAGCGGGCGCTGCAGGACTTCAACGATACGCTCGAACGGCGCGTCCACGAGCGGACGCGCGAGGCGGAAGAGTTCTTCCTGGACCTGCACCGCAGCGAGCGCAATTTTTCGTTGCTGGTGGGCAGCATTGTCGACTACGCGATCTACATGCTTGACCCCGAGGGCAACATCACCAACTGGAATCGCGGCGCCGAGCGGATCAAGGGTTACCAGGCGGACGAGGTCGTGGGTAAGAACTTTTCAGGCTTCTACACGCCCGAAGACCGTGCGCAGAACCTGCCGGCACGTGCCCTGGCCACCGCGCTGCGAGAGGGACGCTACGAGGCCGAAGGCTGGCGTGTGCGTAAGGACGGCAGCCGGTTCTGGGCCAGCGTGGTGATCGACCCGATCTTCGACCAGGGCAACCTGCTGGGCTTTGCCAAGATCACCCGGGACGTCACCGAGCGCAGGCAGAACGAGACCGCGCTGATTGAAAGCGAGCGCCAGTCGCGTGGCGTCATCGATACAGCGCTCGACGGTTTCGCCCAGCTGGATGAAGCCGGTTGCATCCTGGAATGGAATCCGAGCGCGCAGGCAATGTTCGGCTGGTCACGCGAAGAAGCCGTGGGGCGCCGGCTGAGCGACCTCGTGGTGGCGCCCGAGAACGGGGCGCGGTTTGCCGAATACCTGCCGCCGCCCCCGCGCAGCGGTCTGTCTCCCAGTGGCGGCGGGCAGATCGAGGCAATCACGCGTGCGGGGCACAAGCTCATCATGGAGCTGAGCATCAGCGTGCTGGTGATGAATGATGGGCAGCGATTCAATGTTTTCATGCGCGACCTTACCGAAAAAATTCTCATCGAGGCGCAGTTGCGACAGTCACAGAAGATGGAGGCCGTCGGCCAGCTGACCGGTGGTCTCGCCCACGATTTCAACAATCTCCTGCAGGGCATCATCGGTTCGCTCGATCTGATCCAGCTACGCATCAATGCCGGGCGCAGCGCGGATATCGACCGCTTTGTGGTAGGCGCGTTGACGTCGGCCAATCGTGCTGCGGCATTGACCCATCGACTGCTGGCGTTCTCGCGACAACAGCCGCTCGATCCCAAGCCGACCGACGCGAATCTGCTGGTCGCTTCCATGGAGGATCTGCTGCGACGAACGATTGGCGAGCAGATTCAGCTGGAATTCGAACTGGCCGCTGACCTGTGGTCGACGCTGTGCGATTCCAACCAGCTGGAAAGCGCGCTGTTGAATTTATCGATCAACGCACGCGATGCCATGCCGACGGGCGGTCGCCTGACCATCCGTTCGCATAACGCGGACATCGATCCAATGCGTGCCGGCAAGTTGCGCGACGTGGCCTGTGGCGAGTACATCTGCATTGACGTCAGCGACGACGGCAGCGGGATGCCTCAGGATATCGTCGAGCGCGCTTTCGATCCGTTCTTCACCACCAAGCCCGCAGGGCAGGGCACTGGCCTGGGGCTGTCCATGGTGTACGGATTCGCGCGCCAGTCGAACGGCTATTGCGAGATCAGCAGCGAGCCGGGCCGCGGCACCACGATCCGGTTGTACCTGCCCCGGTACAGTGCGCAGATCCAGGCAGCACTGCCTGCACCCGCGTCGCACAGTCCTGCCGGCAAGGGTGAAGTCGTGCTGGTGGTCGAAGACGAACCGGTAGTACGGAATATCGTCCTCGAGGTGCTGCACCAATTGGGCTACCAGGCGCTCGAAGCGTACAGCGGCGAGGCCGGGCTGGAGGTGTTGGGTTCCGGGCAGGCGATCGATCTGCTGGTATCGGATATCGGCCTGCCGGGTTTGAACGGACGCCTGCTTGCCGATGTGGCAAAGGAGCTCCATCCCGGGATCAAGGTTTTGCTGATGACCGGATACGCGGCGAGTGCCGCGCTAGCGGATGGTTTTCTCGCGCCTGGCATGGAACTGATCACCAAGCCGTTCACCGTTCAGGCGCTGGCATTGCGGATACGCGAAATGATCGAGAACACCGAGCATGCCGTCCTGAGTCGCCCCGATGATTCTGCGCAACGCGTCGCCGCGTCCTGAGTCGCCGTTACGGTCAGAGCTTCAACGGGGACAGCTGAAGATCAAGCAGTTCGCGCATGATCTGTTCCAGCTCCTGCACCCTCAGTGGCTTGAGAACGATGCGGATCTGCGGGAATTCCGCTTTGAGTTCAGGCTGATCCCTGCCCGATATCACTACAAACGGCGTGTTACGGGCGACCAGGGCAAGCACGATCGGATAAGCGCTTTCGCCGCGCAACCCCATGTCGACCAGGGCGGCATCGATATCGCTGGTCTCCAGTTCGGTGATGGCATCGAGCAGGCTGAGGTTGACCAAGGTCTCCAACCCCATGCCCTGAAGAGTGTCTTCCACCATCATGGCAACGACCGGATCGTCTTCGACGATCAGTACACGCCGGGTTTTTGGTGACAACATGATCTGGTTTGCTCCGGCTGAAGGCGGCCTGCGACTGATATCCGGAGTTTAAGCGGTTGCGCGTATGCGTAGCGCGATTGCGCTGAGAATTGTGGCCGGAAGGTTGGTCCCGGGGCAGCCGGCTTTGCGTTAGAAAGTGTAGAGCTCGCTGGCGATTTTCCAGCGATCACCCACCTCCACCCGTTGCAACACCTTCCGGCCTGGTGGGTGTTTGAAGTGGCGTCGTCGCGCTACGTGCACTGACACCACGTCCATCGCCTGAGCCGACGCCATGACGTCGTTCGAAGGATGGTGGTGGCAGGGCCGTGGTGGCTCCCCTGTTTGTTACGGAAACGATTGGTGGGCACTGCATCTGGATGACACGCGAGCTTGCGGTTTCACGCCGTGTCAGCACCGACCGCGTGCACATTTGACTTGAGAGCAGTACGCTCTGAGAAATCAGGAATTCGTTTGCGCTTGATGCCGTGATGACCGGATGGGTGAAACCCGTTCGTCACCACCGAAGGTGTCGCGATACGCTCAGCCCGTTTCAAGTTTTCCCTGGAGACAGCTCATGATGAAAGGTTCAGACCTACTCGTTGCGGCTCTTGAGAACGAGGGTGTCGATCGGATTTTTGGGATCCCCGGGGAAGAAAATCTCGACGTCGTGGAGTCCATTCGGCGCTCGTCGATTCAGCTCATTTTGACCCGGCATGAGCAAGCCGCTGCCTTTATGGCAGCCACGTATGGGAGGCTTACCGGCAAGCCGGGCGTGTGTATCACCACGCTTGGACCTGGCGCGTTGAACCTGACTACAGGCGCAGCCTATGCGCTGCTCGGCGCGATGCCGATGATCATGATCACAGGTCAGAAGGCGATTCGGTCATCCAGGCAGGCGGGCTTCCAGATCGTGGACATCGTTTCGACGATGAAGCCGCTAACCAAACTCTCACGCCAGATCATCTCCGCAACGATGATCCCGGCGATGGTGAGGGAGGCTTTCCGCGTGGCGGAGGAGGAGCGACCGGGACCGGTACTGCTGGAGCTTCCCGAAGATATCGCCGCTGAAGAGTGCGAAGACGTGGCCCTGATTCCCTCGCACCCGATTGAAATTCCTGTGGCGAGCGCGGAATCGCTCGATCGCGCCGCGCAGATGATCATGCAGGCCAAGTCTCCGCTCTTGATGTTCGGTGCGGCGGCATCGCGACCACGCTCGACTTCGGATCTCGCCCAGTTCGTGCTGCGCACGCAAATTCCGTACTTCACCACGCAGATGGGTAAAGGCACCGTACCTGGCGGCAGCGAGCTTTACATGGGCACGGCGGCACTCTCCGAACGTGACTATGTGCATGAGGCGATCGAACGCGCCGATCTCATTGTCACCATCGGTCACGACACGGTCGAGAAGCCGCCGTTCCTGATGGGCGTCAAGGGGCCGAAGGTTGTCCATGTGGGTTATCGGCCGGCCAATGTCGAGCAGGTTTATTTCCCGCAGGCGGAAGTTATCGGTGACCTTGGCCCATCGCTGAGACAGCTTGCGGATCGCATTGAAGGCAAGATCCCCCACGCGCAGGCCCTCCTGCCATTGCGGGAAAGCATCTTGAATCGGATCGCCGCACGGGCGACCGAAGATCGCTTTACGCCACAGCGACTGGTGCACGATATCCGCGAGGTGATGCCGGCGGACGGAATCCTGTCCCTCGACAACGGGATGTACAAGATCTGGTTCGCGCGAAACTATCGAACACGCGTGGCCAATACGCTCCTGCTCGATAACGCGTTGGCCACGATGGGTGCCGGTTTGCCGGCAGCGATCATGGCCGCGATGCTGTATCCCAAACGTCGCGTCATGGCTGTTTGCGGTGATGGCGGCTTCATGATGAACAGCCAGGAATTGGAAACGGCCGTCAGGCTCAAGCTCAATCTTGTCGTGCTGATCATCGAGGATCATGCGTTTGGCATGATTCGCTGGAAACAGGCCGTCGATGAATTCCCCGACTTCGGCATGACATTCAGCAACCCTGATTTCGTCACGTATGCCCGCGCTTATGGCGCTACGGGCACGCGGGTCGGTGCAGCCGCTGAACTGCGTTCGATCCTGGAAAAGGCGTTCACCGATGGGGGCGTGCAGCTTGTCGTCGTGCCCATCGACTACTCGGAAAACAAGCGGGTGCTGGTGGACGAGTTGCGTGAACGTTTGCCGGCAGAGAGGGAGGCATGACGATGGCACACACACTTCAGGTTTTGCAGGCGTTTGACCGGGCGGTCATCACCGAAATTCCGGCGGACGATGCCGGGGCGCTCGAATCCAAGCTCATTGCCGCGACGCGGTTGCTGCGGGATCGTGACGCCTGGCTCAAGCCCCACCAGCGTAGCGCCATACTTCTGCGAGCGTCCGGTCTGCTGGAAGGGCGGCAAGCACATTTCGCTCAGCTCATCGCGCGGGAAGGCGGCAAACCATTGACCGATGCTACCGTCGAGGTGATCCGGGCGGTCGACGGCTTGCGTAACGCGGCCGAGGAAATTCGTTCTTTTGCGGGTCGGGAAATTCCCATGGGCCTGACCGCGGCGAGTGAAGGGCGATGGGCTTTCACCACCAAGGAGCCGATCGGGGTCGTCGCTGCCATATCGGCGTTCAATCACCCATTGAATCTGATCGTTCATCAAGTGGCACCGGCCATCGCTGTCGGTTGCCCGGTCATCGTGAAGCCGGCCACCACGACGCCATTGTCCTGTCTCGATTTCGTCGATCTTCTGCGAGAAGCCGGTCTTGATGAGGCATGGTGCCAGACTTTCATCACGGACGACAATACGTTGGCAGAACGTCTGGCGACGGACCCGCGGGTGGCTTTCCTGAGCTTTATCGGGTCGGCGCGCGTGGGTTGGTATCTACGCAGCAAGCTCCCGCCGGGAACGCGCTGTGCGTTGGAGCATGGTGGCGCCGCGCCAGTGATTGTCGACCGAAGCGCGCAGCTGGACCGGATCATCGAACCGATCGTCAAGGGTGGTTATTATCACGCGGGCCAGGTTTGTGTTTCAGTGCAGCGAATATTCGTCCACACCGATATCGTGGGCGACTTTGTCGAGCGATTGGCAGCACGGGTCGGAGCCCTTCGCGTTGGTGACCCGCTGTTGCAGGCGACTGAAGTGGGTCCGCTGATCACTCCGCATGAAACGAATCGCGTGATGTCCTGGATCGACGAAGCGGTAACCGGCGGTGCCGTAAAAATTGGCGGCGGTCGCCAGTCTGAAACCACGCTCATTCCCGCCATCCTGCAAGATCCGGCCGCCGATGCGAAGGTTTCACAACTTGAAATTTTCGGCCCGGTAACGTGCGTCTATGGGTTCCAGGAGCTGGACAAGGCGATCGACATCGCCAACTCGCTGCCTTTCGCCTTCCAGGCCAGCGTGTTTTCAAACGACATCGGTCCGGCGATGCGAGCTGCGCGGCGCCTTGATGCCTCTACCGTTCTGGTCAACGATCACACGGCATTTCGCACTGACTGGATGCCGTTCGCGGGACGGCGCCAGTCGGGCTATGGCGTCGGTGGCATACCGTATTCGATGGAAGAGATGTCGCAAGACAAGATGGTGGTTCTTCGCTACGACGGATAGCGTTTGCATGAGGTGTTACCCATGATCTCAGCTGTGTTTCTTGTCGCCACCCATGACGCGAGAACCGAGCACATCGAGGAAGCCCCCGAGTTGCTTGAGCGCGATGGGCGCTGGTTTTCGCTGCGTGGCGGGCCCCGTCAACCGCTGGCGACGGACCGTGTATGGGACCCGGTGGCAGTCTATGCGCCCGACGAACTGTCAGAAGAGGAGTTCCAGGAACTCTTTGAGCTCAATAAAAAACGCGTGCCAGAACTTAACTTGAAGTACTGACCGGACACGCGGCAATGAAGGCGATATGACCGCAGCAAACGTGGACAGAAGATCGCCCGTCGCCTGCCTGCGAACTCGTGCGGCTGCCGGTGATGTTATTGCCCTTTGGATTTCCGGAATGCGCGAAGGAAGCTCGCGACGGCCTCATGTGCCCAGCGGTCGCGCTGCGCAGTTGAGGGGCGCGAGTCCGGGTGGGTCAGACACTGCATCAGCGCTTCCCCCCGAACCATATTTACAAAAAGTGCCGCCGCTGCGTCGCGTCCGACGCTGCTGAAGTCGAGTTCATCTTTCGACAGATTCCCATCAAGTAATGTCGCGACGATGCCGTTCATGGCTCCTGGCCCCGCGACGTAAAAGCGTCTGGCGAGTTCAGGAAACCGGGGGGCCTCCGCTACCACTACCCGATACAGCGCCAGGGTCCTGAGCGATAGCACGATATCCAGATAAGCGCGCGCGACTTCTCCCAGAACCGATTCCAGGCAGTGGTTCGAGAACTCCAGATTACGGATGGTCGAAAGAGAGTATTCGCATTCGGCCTCCATTACGGCTGCAAACAAAGCCTCCTTGTTCGGATAGTGCGAGTAAACCGTTGACTTGGAGACGGCGGCTGCCCGCTGAATCATGTCGGTCGTCGCGGCAGTAAAGCCGTGAGCTAGAAATATCTCTCGGGCACCTGCAAGCACGGCGGCTGCCTTGTCCGGCGGCGACGCGAGCGTGCGCCGGCCTGGGCTCGGTTCCCGTGGAACTAGGGGAGGCTTGCTAGGCAGGGAAGGGGGCATGAGGACGGCCTCGGTCGGGATCGACTCTAGCCTAGCAGAAGCGCAGTACCGAACCGATCGGTATATATAGAAATAGAGCGACATTGCCGGTATATAGGAAACTATCTAGGAGGCACTTGAAGTACCGAACCGCTCGGTTTACCATGGCCTACCGATCAAGGCAGGGCCATGTCCAATGCAACGTCAATCCAACGGGTCGCCCTTCATCCGAGCGCCAGGGAGCCGCGTGCTTGGCGGGTTTCTGCAGTGGGCAGGAGTGCTGTGCGCAGGCATGCTGCTGAGCTCGTGCGCCCTTATCCCGAATCTCGGTGCGCCGCCTCAACCTGTCCCCGTCTCCGAACTCGAGTCCGGGCGTAGCTTCGTTGGCCCTCAGGGCAACTGGCCCGCGGATGACTGGTGGGTGTGGTTTCAGGATCCCCAGTTGAACCTGCTGATGGCTGAAGCGCTGGACCATTCCCCGACAATGGCCCAGGCGCAGGCGAGGTTGCGGGGAGCTGTTGCTGAAACCGGCGAGGCGCGGGCGGCTCTCTATCCATCGGTTGGCGCCAATGCTTCGGCTACGCGTGACAAGTTGAGTTACAACAGCATTTTCCCCGCGGCGGCCGTCCCACGTGGGTGGAACGACATGGGGCGCACAACGCTGGATTTCAGCTGGGAGCTGGACTTCTGGGGCAAGAATCGTTCGGCGTTGCGCGCCGCCGTTTCCGAAGCGAACGCTGTAGAAGCCGATGCCGCAGGCGCCCGTTTGCTGCTGACGACATCGTTGGCTGATGCCTATGTCCGCTTGCAATATTTATTTGTGCGCCGGGATGTCGCGGCGCAGTCGCTGCGAAATCGGCAAGACTCCCTGCGGCTCGTACAACGACGATACGCGCAGGGACTCGATGCGCAGGTTTCGATCGAAGAAGCGACTGCGCGCGAAGATCTGGCCCAGGCTGACCTGGCTGAGGCGGACGAGCAGATTCAACTCGCCCGTAACGGCATCGCCGCTCTTCTCGGTCGTGGGCCGGATCGCGGTTTGGATATCACGCGTCCGGAACTCTCCACCCGTCGATTCGTGGGTCTCCCGCCAACCATCGAGGTTGATCTTCTCGGCAGAAAACCCGAAGTGGTTGCAGCGCGTTGGCGCGTCGAGGCAGCAGCCAAGCGAATCGGTGTTGCCAAGGCTGCTTTCTATCCCGATGTGAATCTCACCGCATTCCTTGGCTTTGAATCGCTTGGATTAAGCCGGCTGACGTCCTCGGGCTCTGACGTAGGTGGCTTCGGCCCTGCTTTGCACTTGCCGATATTTGAGGGTGGCCGCCTGCGCGCGAACTATCGATCCACTCGTGCCGATTTCGATCTGGCAGTGGCCAATTACGACGATGCACTGACCCAGGCACTGCATGAGACGGCAGACGCGGCACGCAGCCTGTCAGCACTGCAGAACAGGCTCATTGCCACAGATGCCGGTCTGGCGAGAAGCGAAACGGCCTACGCCCTGGCCAAAAAAAGATACGACGGCGGCTTGGCTGACTTCCAGACCGTTCTCACCGCAGAAGACGCGCTGCTCCAGGCGCAAATAGCCGATACCGCCATCCACATGCGCGGCTATTCGCTCGACGTCGCGTTGGTGAAAGCACTCGGCGGCAGCTTCGAATCCCCATCTAAGTTTCAAGGACAGGTGAAGCTGTGAACGATAGTAGAACTGACGGCATGAACACTCAGCCCAGTGCAGAAACCGGCAAGGCGTCGATGGCGAAGCGCAAGCGTCTGCTTTTAGGCCTCGGCGGCATCCTCGCGCTCGGTGCGCTGGGATTCGGGACCTACGTGTTGGTCTTTTCCGGCCGATCGGTTTCCACTGACAACGCCTACACCGATGTGGAGGTGGCCGAGATCACGCCGCAGATCAACGGTCCCGTAAAACAAGTCGATGTCGTCGACACCATGGCCGTCCATACCGGCGAGGTCCTGGTGGTGCTCGATGATACCGATGCAAGGATCGCGGTGGCACAGGCGCAGGCAGATCTCGCCAGGGCGAAGCGACAAGTGCGCCAGGTGATGGCCAATGATTTGAATCTTGGAGGACAGGAGGACCTCCGCGGCGCCGAGATTCGCGCAGCGGATGCCGACCTTGCCAAAGCCAAGGCAACGTTTGAAAAGGCGACTATCGACGACAAGCGCCGTCAGAATCTCGCCGATGGCGGAGCGGTTTCACAACAGGAATTGACCGACGCACAGGCTGAACTTCGTGTGGCTGCGGCGGCAGTGCAGGAAGCGCAAGCGCGAGTGACAGTGGCTCACGCTGCACATTCGGCGGCTAGCGGCGCCCGTCAAGCCAACAACGCGCTGATTGTCGATAGCACCGTCGACACGAACCCCGAGGTATTGGCTGCGGCAGCACGCCTGGAGCAAGCCAAGGTCAACCTGGCTCGAACCATCATCCGCGCGCCGACCGACGGGATTGTGACCGAGCGGGCGGTGGACGTGGGGCAGCAGGTACAGCCTGGGAAGCGCTTGATGAGCGTGGTTCCGATTGACCGCATCTACGTGGATGCGAATTTCAAGGAAAGCCAACTGCGCAAAGTTCGGCCAGGGCAGGCCGTCAGTGTGACATCGGACTTGTACGGTGACGACGTGCTTTACACCGGCATCGTCGAAGGCTTTGCTGGCGGTACCGGTTCGGCCTTCTCGGCCATCCCTGCGCAGAACGCCACCGGCAACTGGATCAAGGTGGTGCAGCGCTTGCCAGTGCGCATACGCCTGGACCCCAAGCAGCTTGCGAAGCATGCGTTGCGGGTGGGGCTGTCGATGAACGTGACGGTTGATCTGACGTCACTGCGCACCGACAAGTCATCGCGCGAGGACTAGCCCATGGCTGACCGGAATCTACAGCCACTTGCTGGCGGCAAGCTGGCCTTTGCTGCGGTCGTGCTTTCGTTGGCCAACTTCATGGTTGTGCTTGATACCACGATCACCAACGTCGCCATGCCGACTATTTCGGGCGACCTTGGTGTGTCGACCACGGAAGGAACCTGGATTATCACCGCTTACGCGGTAGCCGAGGCCATAACCATACCGTTGACGGGTTGGCTCTCCCGGCGCTTTGGTCAAGTGCGCGTTTTTACCACGGCTGTCGTCGCTTTCGTGATCTTTTCCATCTGCTGCGGCCTGTCGGGGTCACTTGGCAGCCTGGTGCTTTTTCGCGTGCTTCAGGGCCTCGCAGGCGGCCCGCTCATTCCGCTGTCGTCAACGCTGCTTCTTTCGGTATTTCCTAAACAGAAATCGAATATCGCGCTGTCGCTGTGGGGCATGATGACGGTTGTCGCTCCGATTTTTGGCCCGATTTTCGGTGGCCTGATCTCTGATAACTGGAGCTGGTCGTGGATCTTCTATATCAATATCGGCTTCGGGATTTTTGTAGGTCTGGGTGCATGGAGCGTACTTAAAGGTCGTGAAACTGCGACCGAGCTTAGCCGCATCGATGCCATGGGACTGGCGCTTCTCGTCGTGTTCGTCACGGCCTTCCAGGTCATGCTCGAACAAGGTCGCGAGCTCGACTGGTTCTCCTCGAACCTGATCATTGTCTGCGCGATCGTCTCAGTGGTGGCATTGGCTGCGCTGATCATCTGGGAGCTGACCGATGCCGATCCCGTGATTGACCTATCGGTGTTCAAATCCCGCAACTGGCTCGTCTCCACGGTGGTACTGAGCCTGATGTTCGGGATCTTTTTCGGCAACATCGTTTTGACACCGCTATGGCTACAGCAACAGATGGGCTACACCGCCACGTGGGCGGGTTACGCCACAGCCCCGATGGGAATCCTCGCTGTGCTGACATCCCCATTGATTGGCCGGCTTCTTCCGAAGGTCGACCCTCGCTGGCTCGTCAGCTATGGGATGGGCGTTCTCGCCATCTCGTTCCTCATGCGGGCACAGCTGACTTCGCAATCCGACTTCATGTCAGTCGCTCTGCCGATGTTCATCCTGGGGGCTGGCATACCTGCGTGCATCATTACATTGACCTCGCTGGGTGTATCGGATCTGGCTCCTGAGAAGGTCGCCAATGGTGCGGGCCTGCAGAACTTCCTCAGGGTCATGTCCATGGCTGTGGGTGCGACCCTCACACAGACTTACTGGGAACACATGGGCAAGTTCAGCCGCGCGGAGTTGGTCAACGCGATCACTCCCAGTGCGCCAGCGGATATGGCGATGAAAGCCATCAATGCCGGTGTCCCGCCCGAGCGAGCGCCGGCTCTTTTCTCCCGGCTGGTTGACGGGCAATCCATCATGCTCGCGACGAATGATTTCTATGCGCTGGCAGCCCTGTTGATGCTTGGATCGGCCGCTTTGATCTGGTTTGTAAAGAAACCAAAGGGGCCGCTCAAGGCGATTGCCCATTGAAGATTTCACACTTGTGCATGGCACATGATCCAAGGAGAAACTGAGATGTCTCAGACCCAATTCACCAGTACCAAAGACGAACTTGTCGCCCGCCTTATCCCCTTGCTGCAAGAGATCAATGACATGACCACGAGCAGCGAGGTCGAGCAATGGCTGAATACGAAATATGGCGTTGAAAGCGAGTTGTATAAAGACCTGTCGCGAATGACCGCGCTCGGCGTGGAAGAGGGCTGGGCAGCCTACGTCGAAATCGCCGGCCCGCGTTACCGTCGCGCCCAACTCATGTTGCCAAGCGCGGAGACGTTCTTCTTCAGCGCCACGGCGGTGCTGATGGACAGCACGGATAACTCCCAGAACAACCCCGAAGGCAGCTTCCGTGGGGGCTATCACTCGCATCCGTATGGCGAGATCAATTTGGTGGTGCCGCTCAATGAAGGCGCAGCACTCGCCGGTCCTGACGGCTGGTGTTACGGCGGCTGGACGGCACCGGCACCGGGCAGCCACCATTATCCGGAAGTGAAGGGCGGCGCTGTTATCTCGCTTTCTTTCCTGCCCGCGGGACGGATTGCATTCGACGTCAAACCACCGCAGCGTTGAAGCGCGGATGCATGTCCGGCTGACGGTGGCAGCGAAGAGGCGGGCACGATCACGGAGCAGGCCACGCCTGTGCGATGGACGCGAGGATCTTTCGCTCAATTGTCTCAAACGGTGCTGACAGTTCGACGCGCCGCTTATAGAGACTGGGCGATTCAAAAGTGCCGGGGCCGGTGGGTGCGCGCCTAAACGCGTCAGGCATCAAGGACGATTTTCTCCAGTGATCCGGCAGCCGGCACGGCGCAGCAAATCAGCACATTCGCGGCATCTTGCGCCGCGTCGGGCGACAACGTGTAGGTCACCTTCCCCTCAAGTAGCTTGGTGCGACACGTGCCACAGGTACCGCCGCGACAACTATATTCAGGCGATAGGCCTTGAGACTCGGCCAAGTCCAGCAGTGAGCCGCTGTCCGGCGTCCACCGCGCCTCTTTTCCCGATTTCAGAAAAACCACCGGGACGGCCTCATCGGAAGCTGGAGGGTATTCGACACGCGGCCGGCCCAAGTCCGCCGTGCGGCGCAGGCTGGCTGGACCAAATGCCTCGGCAAAGATCCGATCGTCTGCGATACGTAGCGCGCGCAATTCTTCGTACAGCAATTGCATGAACTCGGGCGGCCCGCAGAGATAGAAGTCGTAGTCGTCGAACGGTAGAACATCTTTCAAAACTTTGATGTCGATACGACCGACAAGATCATAGTCGCGCCCTGGTTGCTCATCGCTTCCCGGATCGCTCAGTACACGGACAAGCCAGGCTCTCCCGTTAGCGGCTTTGATCAGCTCGGCCAGCTCCCCGTCAAACGGTCGGTCCTTCGCCGAGCGCGAGCCATGAATGAAGTAGATGGGCCGAAAGTGCCGGGTGCGCATGCCTTCGTACACAATGTGTCGAAGCATCGCCAGCATGGGGGTAATGCCCACACCAGCTGAAATCAAGACGGCGGGGCGGTGGATGGATGCATCAATCGTAAATTGACCATCCGGTGCGCGAGCTTCAAGCGTATCGCCTTCCTTCAGATGGTCATGAAGATACGATGACACCGCGCCTTGCCGCCTGACTGATATGCGATACACCGCGTCGGAGGGAGCGGACGAAAGCGTGTATGTCCTGATCGTCGGCGCGCCCTGGTCGCTTAGCCGTACTCGAATGGGTAAGTGCTGTCCCGCCATGTGTGGCGTCAAACCGAGACCATCATGGGGTGCCAGGTGAAAACTGCGGATGGTGGGGCTCTCATCAACGATGCGTTCCACTCGAAAGGTCCGCCACTCACGCCCCATCACGGCGGCCTGAAGACGAGCGGCTGCCTCCGTCCAGGTCCCTGTCAGTAGCGAATTTGGCGAGTACTCCAGGAAAGCAAAGCGTGTCTGCAGCGCCGACCGACGCCGGATCATTTGCCGAACCCTGAACGTCCAGAGGCGCTCGGCTCCCTGGAAGGCAGTTATCTTGTTGGAATCAAAATCGATTTCAGTGTCGCCAACAAGTTGCAGGACGTCGCCTTTGTTGAAGTCGACGAACAAAAGCCCTGCGCGCCGAGTCTCAAGAAGATTGCCCAACGTGTTGAAGTGCAGGTTGCCTGCAAAGTCTGGAATGGTGAGCAAGTCACCCTCGACCCGGATAAAGCCACTCCTTCCGCCCCGATGCGAAACATCTACTTGCCGTCGTGACTTTTGCTCATCCGGATCCGTGTAGCTCGCGACAAATAAGGTGTCCGCGCCGGTGATGGTGGCCGCGGCCTCATCATCAAGGCGCTCGCTGATTTCGGGGGCAATGGGTCTTGACGCGACTGCACCTTCGGCAACCACGCTACGCGTCTGGATATATTGAGGGCAGTTACCAAACGAATGCTCAACCGCCACCGCGAAGCCATCGCCCAGCATTCGCGTGACCTTGCCATTCATTCGATTACGGCGCCGAGTTTGAAACTCCAGCCCGAGCAGCCCTACCGGTGCATCTGCTGAAAGCAGCCCGCGGGTCGGATCACCTTGGCCTGGCAGTGCATGAATTTCCAGCAGTCGTGAGTCCGGTGATACAACAAAGCCCGGTGGCCCCTCCAGCATCGTCGCCCACGGCCATCCATCCTCATCCACGACACCCAGGAGCAGGGTGGGAAGTTGGGCGTAAAAGCTGCGGTGTTGGTCGGGCATAAAGTCGCGAATGACCTTTCGCCCGATAACCTCCATGCGCTCGGCAATACCCAGACGCTTCTGGATCTCCCGCTCTCCCCAATTCCAGGGGGATACCTTGCTCTGAACATTCGATGGCATATGGCCTCGTTCCAGGGGCAGTGCTGGCGCATGGGTCAAGCCACCAAGCCCACAGCAGTTCGCTGCACCGGCACAAACACAACCGTCGTACCGTGCTCATAGAGGCTATGGGTGTACGCCAGAGTCCGTACGAAGACAAGGCCTCATTCGAGCAGCGGCGCCGCGTGTACTCCATGCGGCTTTTGCTTCCCACAGGAGAAATCGCGGGAAGTGCCGCGCAGTAGCGGGCGACCGATGCGGATCGCGGCAGCGACCAGTGATCTGCAGCCCGAGTAGCTATCCACGGTCGCAGTCACTGAGAATTTGGGACTGCCGAGGGAAACCGGGCGATAGCGTGTTGGGCGGCTTCTTCGAACGAGGTCACCAACTGGTTGACATCGGGGCTGACTGCGATGGGTTCCAATGCGGTCAGCAGTTGCGGGAGCAGTACGGCGATGATGCACGCCTCGGGAAACCGGCGGCGCAGCTCCATCGCCATGGAATCGCAACGGTCCCGATCCGCACCCGGGGCGGCACTGACGAGGTAGACCATCGAAACGCTGTTCGGCGTGGCTCCTGGTGGTGGATTAGCCCGAAAAGCATCGATGTCCTCGAGCGTAAGGTGGCGCCCGTCGATACTCAGATCGCGCAGGATGCGAACAAGAATCTCGGTGACCAGGTCATCGCCGGCGGATCCAAGACCCACGCAAAGCACCAACGATCCCGGGGTGACCGAAAGTGGCCCCTGCCATTGGCCGCTTGCGTCCATGCGTTGCTGGCGCAGGATGTAGCCGAGACTGGAATCGTCCAGGACAGACACGCGGCGATTCCAGCGGGATCGTTTGCGCGTCTCGCCGCCGAGCGCATCGATGACCCTGACGATCGCGCTGCGGACATTGACTTGCTGCTCGGGACTGATGGTGTGCTGGCTCAGATCGATGCGAGCGAGCTGTATGGCCGGCAGCAACACAGCGTCGCAATAGGCAGCGAACGATTTGCGTTTCAGAAAAATGCGCGCCTCGGCAATGATCTCGTCGGAGTCGCCCGAGAGCACTCGCTGGTAGAACCGCTGCGGCATCGTCAAAGCCGGCGTATCGCCCAGCAGAATTTCCAGCAGGTTCAGTGCCCTGACATGACGACCGGCGACCACCAGGCACAAAGTGAGTGGCGTCGATACGATCAACCCGGTCGGCCCCCACAACCAGCTCCAGAAGATCGCTGCGACCACTACCGCCAGCGGCGACAACCCGGTGGTGTGCCCATATAACTGTGGCTCCACCAGTTGCGAGGCGATGGTCTCGACCACGACATACAAGCCCAGGGTCATGAGCATCAACGACCAGCTCGGGCCAACCGCTGCGGCGAGCAAGGTGGCAAGAATCGCCGCGATCCAGACGCCGACGTAGGGCACAAACCGCAGGACGGCCGTAAGCGCAGCCCATAGTGGTGCATCCGGCAGGCCAATGATCGCCAACCCAGCCCAGATCACCAATCCAACACCAAAGTTGACCGCGAACTGCGAGACGAAGAATCGGGAAAGGCGCTCGCCGGCGTCATTGATCGCTGCCGTCGTTGCGCGCAGATCTGTGCCACCAGCGAGGCGGATAAAGCGATCCCGCAGGGACTCGTGCTCAAACAGCACAAACAACAGGACGACCAGCACAATGCCCGCGGTCTCCAGCGGCACCCAGATCGAGGTAAGGATCCGCGTGATCACCGCCATCGGACCCGGTGGTGGTGTATGTACTTCGACCGGGATGATGCCGGTCGAAGAAGCCAGACTCCGTTGGGCATCGGTGGGTGCCGCGGGTACCTCCGTACTCCGATCGCTGAATTGGCTCATGACCGTGCCGGCTTCACCCTGCATCAATTCCATGCGCCCGATGGTCATGTTGTGGAGCGTCTTGGCCTTGGCGTGGATCGTTGCCTCGTATTGCGGAAGGCTCCTGGCCAGGTGTACGACCTGCGAGCCGATCACGGTCGCCAGTCCCACCAGAAACAGGGTGAGCCCAAGCACGGCGATCAGCACGGACGGCGTATGACCCAGCCCGATCCGGCGCAACCCGCGTATCAATGGAGCCACCAGCAGGCTCAGGAGGAGGGCGAGGGTGATCGGGACCAGCACTTCCCTGCCGAAGTACAGCAATGCCAGCACGGTGGCACTGGCAATAATGGTGATCCCACGATTCCCGGCTGAGGTGACCGGCAACGGATCAGACTCGGAAATCATGGAGTGACTCCTCATCCTGAGTGGCTTGCATAGACGTAGTCCTTGACCCAACGAATGCTGGACGCACGATACCCCCTGTAAGCGTCATCGATACACTTCGAAAGTGTCTATACCTCAGTTGAGCCACGGGCGCCAACAGCGGCCGCCGCGCGTACATGCCAGGGCCCATGAGTAGCGGCGGCTCGTCCCATTTGAATAGCACGGAGCTAGAACCGATCCCACGGTTTAGCAATCGTGGCACGTCGCGATCAGCGGGCCTTGAGGCCGCCACGCGTCATGGGAGGGGGCTTGCCCGGCCGCTCGCCACTTTCATCGCCACCGGATGAATGCCAGAAGACGGCACACCGTGGACTGTCCGCACGGATGGGCTGCCTCCCGAGTTGCTGCACCGACGATATGCCCAGCCGGTAGCCTTGCACGAGACTGCGTCGAGCGCAGCCGAACGAGCTTCCAGCGGCTATCGAATACTGCTGATGGTTTTGCCCTGCACCAGCGTGCCGACCACGGCCCCGGTCGCTTGATTGATCCCGAGCAGTCGCACAATCACCGCATCGCCCTGAAGCGGTCCATTTGAACCATAGGGGCGAGGCACAATGGCGTCGATACCGCATTCGAGCCGGGCATGCCAACCGCTGCCAGCGGGTGTCAGCGAAGTCAGCACGGCAGGGTAGATCTGGCCGACGGCGAGCTGGGAGGGGACGGATTGTTTGATGGGAGTAGGCCGCTTTGATTGACCCGTGAGTATGCGCCAAATAGAAATGCCCCGCTGCGGCTGTCCGACGAGCTTTAGCCTGGGTCGGGCGCAGCCTTTCGAGGGAATGGGTGTTAGCCGAGGTTTCTGTGCGCTTTTCCGTCTTTTCGGACCAGCGTTGCGTCTTCGAAACCAGTCAAACGCTGGGGTTGTTCGCCAGACAACCGATGTGTGGCGCATCGGGTGGCGCCTGGCCCGCTCGCTGATCACCCGCGTTCAGGGCGAGATAGGGGGCACCGCGCCTTTTCATGCCTTCACGAATTCGGCTTCGACGAGGATGGTGACCTCGTCAGCTTCCAGGGGAATCCATTCCCCGACACCAAAATCCGACCTCTTGAACGTGGCCTCGCCAGAAAAGCCCATGCGTGACTGAGCAAATCCACGGTACGTGACGTTAAGAACCACCGGCTTTTTTACCCCGTGAAAATCCAAAACCCCATCAACCACGACGTGGTCGCCGACAACCTCTACCGTCGCCGAGTTGAATGCAATCGATGGATATTTATCCGTCTCGAAATACTTGTTCGCTATTTTCTTATCGAACACCTGATCGCCGGTATCGATTGATTTCGGATCGATGGCTATCTCGATATCCGACGCGGTTGCATGGTCGGGATCGAATGCAAATCGACCCGAGACAGCGTCGAAGCGGAGGGTGTAGTTGGATAGGCCCATGTGGGCAAGTTTCACGGTAACCGAAGTATGGTGCGGGTCCAGTTTGTACTCGCCAGCCACGACGACCTTTGGATCCTTCGAAACGTTCAAGGCCTTGTATTGGACCGCCGCGGTGGCATCTTCCACCGAGCTCTGCCCCCTTTGCGCAGCGGCAGCAGCGAGTGGCGCTGTAACAAGCAGCGCGGCCAAGGCGGCGTTACGGACGAGTTTTACATTGTGAAAAGGCATCGTAGTTTTCTCTGACGTTGGTTGACTGACGTCACCCGGATCGGGGCAACGAATATCGGTTGGCTGATGACGTGCTTGACTATTCAGGGGGGAAGTTCTCTGCAATCGCCGAGAGACGTCCGAGTGCCGAGGTGCTATTTCTCCGTAATCCCTTCAGCCTGATCCATGCGCATCATGAAACCCCAGCCGTAACGTCCTCGCATGTCAGGCGTATTGCCATCGATGGCGACGACGATTTCGTTCGCACCTTTGTGCAGCGGAAGGTCGAAGCCGCCGTTCTCCAGTGATAGACGACCATCTGGCGCTTTGCGGCCGCCTTTTACGTTGTAGAGGTTCTTGCCGGAAAACGCGGGTTTTCCGTCTGCGAAGACCCAAATCTCACGCAGCCAGCCCACGGCCACATGCCGAACCTGTTCGCGATCGGACTGCACCGTGGTACGCAGCCAGATCACCTGCACAGGCGCTTTTCTGGGCGTGGGTGCGTGAAATCGGCTCAAATTGACAAGACCACCGTAGTCGGCCGGGAAGGGTGACCAACGCGACCCGGCTGATGGCATGTTCGACAGGCTGAGGTACTCCGTGGTGTCCATCGATACGGGATCGGCCCCTTGCCAATTAACGAGGTAGCGATGATCGCCCGCGGCAGGGTCTATCGAAGCCTTGGGGTCGAGGTCATCGGTCACCCCAGGCGCAAGGGTAAGGTTGGCGTAATAAGCGGTGCCCTCGAACGCGATGGTTCCGGTGCTTGCATCGCCTTCCAGATGCGCGACGCGCAGCGATGGTTCCGTTCGACCATTGACGTATACGTCCATACGTTTTCCCGAAATGACGAGGCGGAGATGATTCCATTCGTTTTCGCGAAAGGGCGCCGACGCCTGGAACTGCGGATAGACGTCCCACAACACGCGGCCCTTGATGATGGGGACGTACTGCAGGCAGTCCTGAGAGGCGGGGCAGTCGGGGCTGACCCGGATATAGAGCATGTCGGCGGTATCGCCGTCTTTCTGGCGAAAACGAATGCCCGGCATTTCTTCGCCAACAGGCTTGATGTCGAACTCGATGGTGCCGTTGTCGAAGTGCGTATTTTTCAGCGCGACAAAGCCCTCCTCGCTCTCGGAGGTCACCTGAAGAATGCCGTGCGAGAACGCTTCCCTGGCGATGAACGTCGCGTTGCCACTGGCCTGCCAGCTGTCCGCTACTAGTGGAATCGGCAAGGGAGTGACCGTCGAAGCGAAGGCCGTAGCGGCGCTCAAAGCAGCGAGAGCACAGACCGAACGAATAAGCCGTTTTTGCATGGGAATCTGCTGCAGGTTGAGTGCGAGCACCCTAACGACGTGTTCCGCCGACGTCTCGCGAGATGATACGAAGCGGATGGAGAGCGTATCGAGACGGCAGATTCACGCGCCTGCTGGCTTTTTTCGGTCGCCGTAAAGATCCGCACCTTTCAAGGCATGGACGCACCCATCGTCCGCTTGATGCCAACCCTTGACCGTTTGAGGGCACCCCTGGACCAGTTCGTAACATCTACGCCTGCGCCACCTTTAGAAAGGCCTACTTTTGCAGCGTTGCCATGCGCGTCCATCAACGAGGCACTATGAAAAAGACTATTTTTATCGCGGCCGTTTTCCTACTACTCGGCTCCAATGTCAGTGCAACAGATCGACCTGTCGTCGCCGCTGTTACGGCATCACAAGATGTCGCGGACATCCAGCACGTTGTGGACGCTTTTCACCATGCCGTAACGACGCATGACGGCAAAGGCGTTTCCGAACTCTTCCTCGACCACGGCAGCACTTGGGTGACCGTACTGTCCGCCAAGGCGTTCGCCGCTGCACGGGCGAAGAATGCCTCGGTGCAGAAAGTTCGCGTCAGCAGCTATGGGGATTTTGCGGCCTTCGTATCGAACACGAAATCGGATCTCGACCCTCGCCATGCCGACGTTCGTATTACGAGCGACGGTGCAGTGGCCTCGGTCTATTTTCACTTCGACTTTGTCATCGATGGCAAAGTGGAGAACCGCGGCGACGAAACATGGCAGCTGGTCAAGACGGCGGATGGCTGGCGCATCGTTGCCATCTCTTATTCGTCGAATCCCGGGGCAGCTTGAGTCGATCAAGCGTTCGGCGAACCGGGCGAGATGGGCGTCGATCGATAAGCCCATGTACGATGGCATGAGCGTTCGACAAAACTTGTGAGGATGATGGTGCGCCAGATTCGGAACCATGCCCGGCATATGGAAAGCGGCTCCTATTCCAGGCTGCGTCTAGCGTTCATCTCACTGCTGGCCTGGACGGCCATCGGTGTCGTTTTTGCGGTGCCGCGTTTTGCGTCGAACGCGGCATGGTGGTTCGTGTTGCGCGGTTCGCTGGCGGATTGGTGGGCCTGGGGTCTGCTGGTTCCGCTGATTATTGCGATCGATCAACGCCTGCCCATCGCAGTGAACAACCTGCGAGCGCGGCTCGCGGCCCACATCGCCATCGGCATTCCGACTGTTCTGGTTTACAGCTACGTCGCCGCGCTGCTTCAGGTGATGATCGGGGTGATGGCATGGCCTGAAGCGGTAGGCCCCAGTCCCTTGCGTGAAGCACTGAAGGGTGGATTGCTGTGGAACCTGCTGGTCTACCTGCTCGTGGTCGGCGGTTGGCAAGCTGTGCAATACAGCCAGCATTACCTTGCTTCGCAGCTGAGGCTCGAGCGCATGGAGCGCAATTTTTCCGAGGCACGTTTGAACGTGCTGCGCATGCAGCTCGATCCGCACTTTCTGTTCAACGCGCTGAATACCATCTCCTCCCTCGTCGGAAGTCAACCCAAGCTTGCTCGTGGAATGATCGAGCAGTTAGGCGATCTGCTGCGTCTTTCGCTGGACTCCGGACGCCGGCAACAGGTCAGCCTCAGCGAGGAGCTGGAATTCCTCGGCCATTACCTTGCCATCCAGAAGACGCGCTTTGGCGATACCTTGCACGTCGTCGTCGACGTTCCCGCTTCCGCTCACGATATTTTGGTACCGAGCCTGATCCTGCAGCCGCTGGTGGAGAACGCGGTTCGTCACGGATTGTCGCCACGACCGGGCGGCGGCACCGTTTGGGTACGGGCGACGATCGACGATGCCACGTTGCACATCCTCGTCGAGGACGATGGCGTCGGGCTTGGCGATGACTGGACGGACGATCGTGTCGGGTTGGGGCTAGGCGTCACCCGCGAGCGCATCGCCATGCTCCATCCTGCGCAGGATGCAGGCCTGAAGATCGATCCACGCGAAGGCGGCGGTACGCGTGTTCGTGTCTCGATACCCACACATGCAGCATGGGCGCATGGCGATGAGTGACAACCACGCTTATCGGGTTCTTATCGTCGACGACGAGCAGCTGGCGCGCCAGCGTCTGCGTGAATTGCTGGACAACGATCCCGACGTCGGCGAAATGATGGAAGCGGAGAACGGGTTCGATGCTGTCGAGGCGATCCTGCAAAAGCAGCCTGACGTCGTTTTTCTGGACGTTCAAATGCCGGGGCTCGACGGCCTGGGCGTGATCGAGACGATCGGCATCGAGCACATGCCCGTGACGGTATTTGTGACCGCCTTCGATCAGCACGCCGTGCATGCCTTCGAATCGGCCGCAATCGACTATGTGCTCAAGCCCTACGGCGACGAGCGCATGGAGGCCGCTTTCTCTCGCGCAAAGGCGCGCCTGGACGAAAGGTACGTGCGCGAATTTGGCGAAAGCGTGCTCAAGCTGCTCGACAACCATCGCCTGGACAAACCATTTCTCGATCGCGTTGTCATCCGGGAACGCGACAAGACTGAGCTGATCCGCGTGGAGTCGATCGACTGCATCGAAAGCGCGGGCGTCTACGTGGCATTGCACGTGGGGCGCGAACGCATCATCCATCGGGCCGCCCTCAGCGAACTCATCGGGCGGCTCGATCCCCGCCGCTTCGTTCGCGTGCATCGCTCGACCGTGGTCAACATCGACAGCATCCTGCACCTGGAGCCGGCCACGCACGGGGAATTCGATCTCGTTTTACGCGGGGGGCACCGTGTCCATGTCAGCCGCACGTTCCGGCCGTTGCTTGAGGCTCGGCTCGGGCAACCGTTGTAACGTAGACTCGCTGCCGCGTGCCGAGTACCCGATGCACTTGGCGTTTTCAGGCACGAGGCGCCCCTGGGTTTCAGACAAATCATCCGCCGATTGCGCGCGTTGCGTATCCATCATGACAAGGGCGTCGGCGTAAGTTAGTTTGGGCGTCTATTTTTTGCTGGGGTGTTCTGATGCATAAGCGATGCGTAGTTGCGCTGGCAATGCTGGTAGCCGGTCCGGCACTCGGCAGTGCTGGGCCGCGAGCAAGCGTAGCAATGTTGTCGCTCCCTCCCGCTGTTGACCAGCCCTATCATGGCACCGTGGCTCTGGACGTTGACGCGACGGACATCCGGCACCGGATTTACCAAGTCCACGAGTCGATTCCAGTGGTACCCGGATCAGTGATGACGCTGCTGTATCCACAGTGGGAAACAGCATCGCATGGGCCGACGGGTTCGGTCAGCCGGCTCGCGGGCCTGATGATTCGTGGCGGCGACAAGGACCTGGACTGGACGCGCGATCCTTACAACCCGTATGCCTTTGAAGTTCGCGTGCCGAATGACGTGCACACACTGGACCTTCAGTTTCAGTATCTGTCCCCGGTGACGCCGCGTGAGGGTCCGTTGTCCATGACCGCGGCACTCATCAATGTGCCATGGCAATCGATGCTGCTATATCCGGCGGGGTACTACGCTCGCGATATTCCATTTGTTGCCGCATTGAAGTTGCCGCATGGTTTTACGGCCTTCACTGCGTTGGAAAAGGGTCATGCCGCCTTGGACACGCTGCATTTTGAGCCTGTTTCACTCGAAACGCTGGTCGATTCGCCCGTGTATGCCGGGCTACATACCCGGCGCATACAGCTCACTGACGATGCGCACCCGGTGTTCCTCGATTTGCTGGCGGATGCACCGTCAGATCTGGCTATCGGTGATGCAGCGATAGCCCGGTTCAGTCAAACCGTAGAAGGGACCGAGCGGCTTTTCGGTGCGCCGCCGTGGAAGCGATATGAAATGTTGGTCAGCCTGAGTGATGCGTTCCCGGGACCTGGCGGAACTGAGCACCTTGAGTCTGCCGAGAACAACCTCTCTGCAGATTTCTTTACGAATGAGCAGGGACATCTGCTTGATCGCGACCTGATATGGCACGAATTGGTGCATGCGTGGAACGGAAAACATCGCGTACCCGAAGGCCTGTGGACAGCGGACTTCAACACGCCATCGGACGACAGCATGTTGTGGGTTTACGAAGGGCAGACGCAGTTCTGGGGCGAAGTGCTGGCGGCGCGGTTTGGTCACCGTTCGCGCCAGGACACACTGGATCAATGGGCCTTTGAGGCGGCAATGGTGCTGGCGCGCAAGGGCAGGGCGTGGAAGTCGCTGGCGGACAGCAGCCTCGATCCCGTATTCGACGCCGGCCACCATGTCACCTGGACAGACTGGCAACGGCGCGAGGATTACTACCTTGAGGGTCCGCTGTTTTGGCTGGATGTTGACGCAGTCGTGCGCCAGAAAAGTGAAGGCCAACGATCACTGGATGATTTGGCGCACAGCTTTTTCCGCGGCGTTGACGCGACCCGGACCAGCACGTATTCGTTCGCGGACCTCTGCAGTGCGCTTGATCAGATCGCACCCAATGATTGGGCGACTTTCCTGAAGCAAAAATTGAACAGCCATGACGATAGCGGATTGTTGGACGGCCTCACAAAGAACGGCTACGCGCTGTCGTTTACCGAGGCGCCGACCTCTTATTACCTGCAAAGCGAGCATGACAACGGCGTCACCGATTTCACTTTCAGTATTGGACTTGCGGTGGATGCGAAAGGCAATGTGCGCTCGCTCGCTTGGCAAGGCCCCGCTTTTCGCGCGGGTCTCAGCATAGGTACGCGCATCGCTGAGGTTGATGGAAAGGCGTTTTCGTCAGAGAATCTCAAGGCCGCGATAGCAGCGTCTACGCATGACCCTATCCGTCTTTCGATCGACGTCGACGGTGAGGCATCCACGGTCGAAATTCCCTATCAGGGTCCGCTGCGCTACCCGCACCTGACGCGTATTCCTGGCACGACCGACGGGCTCGCTACGGTGTTGGCGCCTAGGTGAAATCCACCGGTTGGCCCAACCGACGAGTCCAGCAACGGTTCATGCGTAGCTGAGTGCCTTCGTTAGCGGTCGCGGAATTCCGAGGCCCGGCCGATCATTCCGATCACCAGCTCACGAAACCATTGGTGCGCCCGGTCGTCGGTTTTCGATTGATGCCAGTAGGCGAGTATCGGAATCGGTTTGAGCTTGATCGGCAGCGGATGCACGTCGATCGTCAGTAGCTGTGAAAAACTGTGCGCGTAGGAACTCGGCAAGGTCAGCAGCAGGTCGCTGCTCGAGGCAATCTGGCAGGCGGAAAAGTAGTGTTGGCACACCAGCCGTATATCACGCGCCCGGCCATCCTGTGCCATCAGCACATCGAGCGGCACGGCTTCACCCAGTTGAGAGACGGAGACGTGTCGCGCGGCGAGATAATCACTCTTGCGCAGCACGCCGGTTGTCAGCGGGTAGCCTTTGCGCGTCGCCACCATCATCGACTCGTCAAGCAGGTGCTGGCTGCAAATTCGCGAGCCCGTCTGCGTGCGCCGGTCGATGACCAGGTCAATCGTGCCTGCACTGAGCTCGCGATCGACGTTTGCGGCGGGAAGGCGTCGGCTGACCACCAGGACGTTGGGCGCGTGCGTGGCGATATGAGCCAGCAGCGGCGGGAACGCGATGGACTCCAGTACGTCACGAAAGCCCACGGTGAACGTCATGTCCAGCTCGTCCGCACGGAACGTCGAGTGCATCTGCGTAGTGGCTTGCAGCCCACGCAGGTGCAGTTGCACTTCGGCCATCACGCTGCGCGCCTTGTGCGTGGGTACCACCCGATTGCCCTGACGCACGAATAGCGGATCACCAAACAGCTCACGCAGTCGATTGAGCGAATGGGTGATCGCCGGCTGCGTCAGATGCAACGCGCGTGCGGCCGCGCTGATGCCGCCGTGGGTGTGGATGGCATCCAGTACGCGAAACAGATTCAGATCCATCCGCAGGTCGGGGCGATTCATGATGGGCTCGCGAGCTGGGCAGGCATGCTGCGTTGGACGAGTCGTTATATTAACGTGGCTGATGGATGGATATAAAAGATATTCATGTTACTGATTGGCTCCGACCGGCGTACGCTTGGCCGATAGCTCACCCATGTTGGCAGGAGAAGCCTGATGGATTTCGCACATTCCGAGCGTTCGCGGGCGCTGGCCGAGACGCTTCATCGCTTCATGCGCGACGAGGTCGAACCGGCCGAGAGCATCGTTGCCGGTGCGCTGACCGGTAGTAGTGACTGGCGTACCTGGCATCAGCCCGCAGTGATGGAATTGCTCAAGGCCAAGGCGAAAGAGGCCGGCCTGTGGAACCTGTTTCTGTCTGAGCCGGAGTTTGGCGCCGGCCTCAGCAACGTCGATTACGCGCCGCTGGCCGAGATCATGGGCCACTCGTTTATCGCGTCGGAAATCTTCAACTGCGCTGCACCGGACACCGGCAATATGGAGGTGCTGCTGCGCTATGGCTCGGACATGCACAAGTCGCGCTGGCTGAAGCCACTGCTCGACGGCGAGATCCGCTCCGCGTTTTGCATGACCGAGCCGGATGTGGCGTCGTCCGACGCCACCAACATGCAGGCGACGGCGACGATTGACGGCGACTGCGTCGTACTCAACGGGCGTAAATGGTGGTCGACCGGTATCGGTCATCCGCACTGCCGCGTGGTCATTTTCATGGGTCTCAGCCATCCGGATGCGCCTGCGCATCAGCGCCATACGATGGTGGTATGCCCACTCGATGCGCCGGGCGTGAAAGTCGAGCGCATGCTGCCGGTGTTTAATGCATACGACGAGCCGTCGGGCCATGGTGAGGTCAGCTTTACGAACGTACGATTACCGCTCGATCACGTGATTCTGGGCACCGGCCGGGGTTTCGAGATCGCACAGGGTCGCCTTGGGCCAGGCCGAATCCACCACTGCATGCGCGCGATCGGCGCATCCGAGCGTGCACTTTCGCTGCTGTGCGAGCGCGCCAGCACCCGCGTCGCATTTGGCAAGCCATTGATCGAGCTTGGCAGTAACAAGGACATCGTGGCCGATCTACGCATGGCTATCGAGCAGGCGCGCCTGCTGACGCTGAAAGCGGCTTGGCTGATCGATAAGCAAGGCGTCAAGGCAGCGATGAGCGAGATCTCCCAAATCAAGGTGATCGTGCCGAACCTGGCGCAGAAAGCCGCCGATGCCGCCATCCAGATCCATGGTGCGGCCGGTCTGTCGAACGATTTCCCGATCACCGCACTGTTCGCTCATGCGCGTGTCCTGCGCCTTGCCGATGGTCCCGACGAAGTGCACCGCAGTCTGATCGCCAAGCTGGAAATGCGTGCGCAGAGTGCAACGGTGGCTGAAAGGAATTCATCAACGGAGAGCAGGGTATGACGGCGGCGATCGACGAAGCACGCAGCGTGCGCGATGAAGACCAGCTGGATATCCGCAAGATCGACGCGTTTCTCAAGCAACACGTCGATGGCCTGCGCGGCGAGCCGACGATCTCGCAGTTTCCTGGTGGCGCGTCCAATCTCACCTATCTCATCAAGTACGGTGAACGCGAGCTCGTGCTGCGCCGTCCGCCGGCGGGCGTGAAAGCAAAATCAGCGCACGACATGCTGCGCGAGGCACGCATCATGGCCGCGCTGAAGCCACATTATTCGCGAGTGCCGACCATCCTGGCGATCAGTGACGATCCGGTCACGCTGGGCTACGATTTCTATGTGATGGAACGCCTGCAAGGGATCATCCTGCGCCGCGATCTGCCAGCCGGGCTCGGGCTGGATACCGACGGTGTGCGCCGGCTGTGCAAGGGCTTTGTCGATCGGCTGGTGGAGCTGCACCAGGTCGACGCCTCGCTGCCGGAACTGGCTAGCCAGGGCAGGGGCCAAGGCTATATCGCACGGCAGATCAGCGGCTGGAGCGACCGCTGGCGCAAGGCCCTGAACGACGATACCGATCCCTGCGAAGACGTGCTCGCCTGGCTCGCCGAAAAGCAGCCCGCCCGCGAAACCGCTATCTGCGTGATCCACAACGACTACCGTTTCGATAACGTCGTGCTCGATCCCGAAAATCCGCTGGATATCGTCGGCGTGCTGGACTGGGAGCTGAGCACGCTGGGCGACCCATTGATGGACCTGGGCGGTTCACTGGGTTACTGGATACAGGCTGACGACGACCCGGTGTTCCAGTCTTTCCGACGCCAGCCCACCAACGCGCCAGGCATGCTGACGCGGCGCGAACTGGTAGCGTATTACGGCGAGCGTACCGGCTGGAACGTGGACAACTTCGAGTATTACGAAGTATTCGGCTTGTTCCGCGTCATGGTGATCATCCAGCAGATCTACCGCCGCTTCGTGCTGGGCCAGACCACCAACCCGCAGTTTGCCGGCTTCGGCCAAGCCGTTGCCTATATGGGCCAGCGCTGCCGCAAGCTGATCGCTGCATCGAGCCTCTGAGCATGGCGAATGTGCTGCTTATCCGTCACGGCCAAGCCAGTTTCGGTACTGCAGATTACGATCGGCTGTCGCCGCTGGGCGAAGAGCAGTCACGCCGTTTGGGCCGCTGGCTGAAGCAGAGCGGTAAGACGCCCGATCTCGTGGTCGTCGGGCCTTTGCGCCGACATGCACACACGGCTGATCTTTGCGTTGAGGCAGCCGGCGTTACCGCACCTCGTATCACGATCGCCGGACTCGACGAGTTCGACCACGAAGAGGTGCTGGCGCGCCATCGCCCGGATCTCGCTTCACACGACGCGCTGCTGGCCGAGCTAGCTCGACATGAAAACTCACACCGCGCGTTTCAACTCATGTTTTCCGAGGCCGTGGCGCGCTGGACCAGCAACCAGTTCGATCAGGAGTATTCGCGAAGCTGGACGGCTTTTCGCGGGGCCGTTATGGAGGGCGTGCAAGCGCTGGCTGCGCAGAAGGCGCGCACCATCTGGGCGTTTACCTCGGGCGGTCCGATCGCGGTAATAGTCAATGCGCTCGTCGGTGCGCCGATTGCCGATGCGTTCACACTGAGCTGGCCGCTGGTCAACACCTCGACCAGCCGCGTCTCGATCGGACCTCAGCGCAAGAGCCTGATCAGCTATAACGGCTGGCCGCATCTCGAAGGTGACGATTCCATGGATCTGGTCACTTATCGATAGCCGCATCGGACACTCAAAGGACATGACCAGCACAACGCCTTGCCACTCCTGCCGTGGCGAAACCGCGACAAGTCCTTTGCACATTTTGCGTTTTGTCTGCAAAACATGGTCTCTGAGCCAGACGCATTTCATGTGCAGGACTTCTTGCTTGAATGGACACGTCCGGGAGCAATGCCGACGTTGTACTGGATCCTGATGAAGTTAAGCTGGATTCGGGCTCGCAACCTGCCTTTGTGAGTTCAATGCGCGCCAGGTCCAACGCATCATCAATGCCGAAGTACCGATATTGACAATGACTTCGCCCGGCCAGATGTCTCCGTAAGCGAAGTTACCGAGATTGCATAGAGCGGCGATCATGCCCAAGGCATTGACGGTTCCGCCGGTGGCGATAAGGGCGCAGAAGATACGGACCAGGCGAGACATGCGGCGTCCGGTCAGTATCCACAATCCACAGGCGGTCATGATCAGGCTGCAGCCGAGATTTACGATCATTAGTGTCATGGTTATTTCCTCTCTTCAGTGCCGGCGATACGGTCGATAATACGGTTGGCCAAGGCTTCGCCTCGGCTATCGATGAGCTTCTGCGCCAGCTCGGCGAGCTTCAGTCCGAAACAGCCGATGAAAAACGAAATGCCCGCGTTGACCTCTGGCGGCGAGGTCGAAAAGAAATGTCGTTCCAAGGCCGGTGCAAGGAACGTTGCCATCAAGGCGCCGCAGCTCACCTGAGCAAGCGCGCGACCTCGCGAGGACGCGCCATTGCTGAGTGCAACGGGTAAGAATGCCCCGCCGACACCGGCGAGTAGAAGCCAAAATTGCGTGAGTAGGCTTGAGTCCATGGCACATCTCCGGTCAGGGTGAAGTCTGTGTGGAGGTCAAGTTGCCGGCCCATGCCGTCTGCTTGTTTTTCAGCGACAGTGAAAGGGAGGTGGCCGATGGGGTGCTCACGAGTAGTTCGCCGGGATAAAGTCCCTGGCAGAATTGACCGCCATTGACCGAGGGCTTGAACCTGTAGTGGCTGCCATCTTTATCCGCTTCGAGAAAGCTGGCATCGATGCTGCAGTTGTAGGGTTCATCGAAATGCAGGCTGGCGAGCTTCGGACTGAAGTTGGCGTCGACATGTACGCCAGCTGTGTCGGAACGCATGACGCCACCCCATGTGCCGGCTGGCGCTGGTGCCTGTTGCGATAACACGTTGGCGCAGACGCAAAGCAGCAGAGCGGCGACGATGGCATGGGGCTTTGGGTTGAAACGGAACATGGGAATCTCCTGGTGTGTTGGCTAGTGGTGGATAAAGGCCATAAGCAAGGCAGTCAAGACGACAAGTACGACAATCAGGCTGGCTAATAGAGCTACCCTCGACCAATGGAAGGCGGGCTTTTGCAACTGAAGGCCGGGACCAAGGTGTTCGACCAAAACCGCTTCAAACGCCGGGGATAGGCTCAAATGTTTGATGCGTTGCATGGCTCAGTTTCCAGAGGCTCGTGCCATGGCAGGCATGGTGAGGAACTGTCCATCGATTTCCACCTGCGGCTGCCCTCCATTCGCAGACAGATACGAGATGCGCACATGGTGCTGCGGCCTGCGCAACAGCCAGGAAAGGCGAGGTCTGCCCAGCGACATGGTTAGCTCTCGTACGGCCTGGCCGCGTCGCTTGCGAAAATGTATGGTGCAGTCGAACTCCACGGACATCATCGCGATGTTCGGGGTACGCCGGTCACGGAATAGACTTAGCGGTATCGCCACAGGTGAGCAGGGCGCATTGGCAGCAGGGCTTTCGGGTATGTCTACGCGCAAGACATGCTCGATCGATTCCGGTAGCTTTCCGGTCGCTGCGAAGAGCGCTTCACGACGCCGGCGGATAGCTGCATTGGCGCCGATAACCGCGCCTTGCACGGAACAGAGCAGTGTGTCGAATGTGCATGTCGTCATGGCGTGCCCTCAGTTCTCTTGTAGCCAGATGGGTTTTCGCGGAAAGCCGACGTGATAACAGAGCCACTGCAAGACGACCTGGTGCTCGCCGATCTGCAGAATCGTGAAGCTCTTTTCGATGCCGACAATGCTTCCCTTCGGCGTATCGGTGAGACAGCGGTTGAGTAGCGCACGCGCTTCCTCGACCTGGGCCTCCGAGCGCATCTGATTCGGGTTGTCGCTGCCGACTACGACTCGCTTGATGAATTTGACGTCGCTGAGATCGAACATGGGATGATCCAGGTGAGGAGGAATACGCGGCGCCGTCTCGACGCCGCGTATCAAAGGCAGAGACCTCAGGCAGCCTTCTTGGCGTCGTCGGGTACGGCAACCGGGGCGCTGATGCGACGCGGTACGCAGGCGGTCTGGAGAATGTCCATGACGCGAGCCAAACCCTCGGGCATGCCCTTGTCCTCGGCATGCACGGCTACGTGATACTTGGCCGAGTTGTCCGAGCTGCGCGTATTCTCCTTGTGTGTGGCCACCGAGCCGGCCACGTGCACCTTGGCGGAAAATATGCCCCAACCGATCGACATATCGGCCGAGAACTCGCCCTTCTTGTCTTCCGATTCGGCCTGCGAGAACGACGACTTCACCTCCATATCGAAGGTGATGTCGACAGTGGAGATGCTCAGGTTCGGCACCTTCACGATGGCCAGCAACGGCACTTCAAGCTCAACCTCTTCTTCGGCGATGCCACCGGCACCGGGCGTAGGGTTGTCGACCGGACGCTTGAACTTGAAAGTTGCAGTGCGGGTACCGCCGACAGCATTCGGGTCGGTACTGCCTGCTGCGGGGGGCAGAAAGCCGATGACCTTGATGAAGTCGGCAGTGGCCTGAGCCAGCTTGACTTGCGCTTCGCAGGCAGCACTAAGTGGTCCTCCGATGAGATCACCCATCGGCAGACCCTTGAACTGACTGGACATATTGACGAGTTCGTCAGCCATGATATTTACTCCCTTACAAGTTGATATGACGCGACGCACGAGAAGGAACGTCACGGTTCATCCATAAGACGATGTTCAATCGCCCGGTTTGAACGTCTGGAAGACCCCTTGGGTCTGCGCAAGGTGGTTCATCAAGCGCGCGGCTCCATCAGTGGGCTCGCTGCCCTCGACGCGGAGTACCACATGGACCGAGCCACCTTTGCGATTCGATGCACCGACGGCGGTATCGACCTGAAGAGCGCGCTTGCCTGGCTGTGGTTTGACACTCCAGCCGCGTGTTTCGGTATCTGACGGCGTACCGGCTGTGCTACCGGTGGCCGGTTCGTCATCGACGAGGCTGCCGAGGTCAGCATCGAATGTGATCTCGACGTCCTTGATGCGCAGCACGTTGGTCGAGACCAGCGGCAGGATCGGCGCCCGGTAAAGATCCTCGTCGCCTTCGCTGGCGTTCGGATGCAACGAGGGCATTCGGATAACGACACTTTTGGGTCGGTTGTCTTCGTCGAAGAAGTCGCTCAGGTGTGATATCTGATGCTGCTCGATGCGATCCTGCGCATCGCTTACCGCACCGGCGATGGCTTCGATCAGGTCGTTGAGAGAAGTCTGGGTTGCCATGTGCAATGTGCTCCAAGATGCGAACGTGGATGCGGCGTGGTGTCAGGCGCCCAGATCAGGGAACGAGTCGACCCGGTTTAGCCAACCTTTGAGAAATTTCTGCAAAGCAGGACGCTGCGCGGCCAGGTTGCGGTAGTAGTCCGCCCGGTTTTGTTTGAAACGCGCATACACAGCCTTCTGGTCGATGGCGCGTAATGCTGCGAGCGTGCCGCTGCCGATGGCCCCATCGACCTGGAGCAGCGGCGTCGCGCCAAGATCGTTCAGCACTTGCTGGAGCAGTTTTGCGGAGCGATTGCCTGCGTTGACCTGGAAGTCGAACACGATATTGGCGAGCGGCTGCAAGCTGATCTGATCGCCTTTGATTGGATCCCAGTACAGCGCCTTGTAAATCACGCCGGCCTGGTCGTCGCTCAGCTCCTTCAGCGCATCAAGCGTCGGTTCAATATTGAGCAGCCGCTGAGCACATCCCTTGAACGTTCCAAGCGTGACGCCTTTATTGGTGGCGCCGCCCGGATCGACCGGGTCATTGACGAAGCCACCTTCGTGCTGCAGCAGCGTCGGAAAAAAAAGTTTGAAGTCGGCCATGGCGTGTGTCCCGAAGTGCGGGTTCGAAATCGGAGGCGCTATGCATCCGGTAACGTCACTATCGCCATCGCTCGCCGCACACAGCATCGGGAAAATGCTGATTCCATCGTTCCATTTTCCTGATGGATCGTTGCCGACTGATTGAAGCCCATCGATTCCTGATCGACGCACGACATCAGTTTCTGGCTGATGCCATCGCCCGGCGATAAGCAAGCACGCAGCGTTGCCGCGCGTGCCAGCATTGACATGGCATCGCCATGACCAGAGTGATGGCCATCCATCTTTCGGGTGACGCCACAAGCCACACCTTGGGCATTAGACGATGGGCCGGGAAGGAAAAGACACTATCGTCCACACGGTGCATGAACGATGGTCTGGGTACTAGATATCCAGCGTGGTCAAGCCCTCGCGCAAGGCGTAGCGCGTTAGTTGAGCGATGCCATGCAGGCCAAGTTTGAGCATGATGTGTTCGCGATGCGTACCCACGGTTTTTGCGCTGACATGGAGGCGCTCGGCGATCTCGCGGGTGGAATGGCCTTCGGCGAAAAGTTGCGTGATCTCGCGTTCGCGCGTGCTCAGCTCGATGCCACCCGTGATTTTCGGTCGAGCTCGGGTGCGACATGTGTCCACTAGCACATGAGCGACATCGCGACTGACGTAGTAGCGTGAACTCAATACGGTTTCCATCGCTTCGATAAGATCCGCAAAAGCGCGGCGCTTGAGCACATAGCCGTGCGCGCCGGCATCGAAAGCCGAACGAACCCAGGAAGGGTCTTCGTGCATGGATACGCATACCAATTTTGTCTGTTCACCATGGGCGGCAATACGTCGCGCGGCCTCGATGCCGCTAAGTCCCGGCATCGAGCAGTCAAAAATGACCAGATCGGGTTGTTCGCGCAAGGCCAGGCGCACGCAGTCGCGACCATCCCCCGCGCAGCCGATGACTTTGAACGTCGGATGCTGGGCGATCAGTGCCGCGATGCCTTCGCGCAGCAATACGTGGTCGTCAGCCAAAATCACGCTTCGAGGCTTCATGACAGACCATACCTGTGCGAGGTATCGACATCATGCAACGGCAAGTCCAGCGCAACGCGGGTACCGCCGCCGGGGCGCGCTCGAACATTCATACTCCCTTTCTCGCGGGCTACCTGGTGACGCAGGCTGCGCAATCCGAAATGCTGGCCGTCGCTTACCGTGCCCACGCCAATGCCGTCGTCATCGACCTGAACATGCAGGGTATGGTCATGGCACCACACACGCAGCCGTATGTGTGACGCAAAGGCATGCCTATGCGCGTTGCCCACCAATTCGCAGATGGCCCGTGATGCGAGCGGCGCGGCTTCGGTGGCGAGCTCCGCCAGCTTGGGATGCAGGGTGCGCTCCAATGGATACGGCGCCCAGGGACTTGTGGTCAACGCATGCACTATGGTCGCGAGCAAGGAGCTGGTGTCCCGTGCTGTTTCAAGCCCCTGGGTGATCTCCCGTGTCGACTGCGCGGCGCGTTCCAGGCTGGTTCGCAGTTGACCGAGCAACTGGTGCAACCCAGGCCTGGTCGCCCGCATACCGTCGATTTGAAGAATGCCCAATGCCAGCCATTGACCAACCTCATCATGCAAGCGCAGGGCCACGGGATTCAATTCAGAACCAACGCGGGATCGCCGCACAGGCCGGCACTTCGAACACGTTCGCCACGGGAGTTTTTGGAGAGTCTTGGTAGATCTGAGGCCAAACGGTGGGTGGCGCATGGATGGCATCCGCAGTCAGGAGGCACGACCGTCGCGCTTGATGCGTAGCCGCGTCCTTCCGAAAACCTTACGGTTGCCGGAGGCCTTTTCGATCAAGGAGTTATTGCTGTCGAATGCAAATTGCAACGTAGTCGGGGGTTTCGCGATTGACGGTTTGACTGTCTTGCTCCACCGCGTTATCACTGCGCGCCGGGGCCAGGGGTGGAATCGCGATGTCGGTCAAGGGAGATGCAGCGTTTTTTAGCTTCGGTGACTGGATTGCACGCCCAGCCCAACGATCGCTGGAAAGGGGTAAGGAGCGCGTAGTACTCGAGCCCAAATTGATGGATGTCCTAACCTATCTCGCCGGCACCGGCGGTGCGGTGGTCAGCGCGGAGCAACTGCTGATCGATTGCTGGCATGGCACCTTCTACGGTGACAACCCTGTCCACAAGACCATCGCTCTACTGCGCAAGGCACTGAAGGACGATGCGAGGGCGCCGCGTTATATCGCCACTGTGCGCAAACGTGGCTACCAGGTCATTGCCGAGGTCGCTTTTGCCGACGAACGCCTGAGGGGGGCGCCATCAATGCATACCTGGACCGAGGGTTCGCCTTTTCGAGGCCTGCTGCCGTTCGACGCCCAGCATGCCAAGTTGTTCTTTGGACGGGCGAGGGCCACCTCGGAACTCCTGGCTGCACTGCGTGCGCAGTGGCGTGGCGGATGTGCTTTTGTTCTTGTAACAGGGCCGAGTGGTAGCGGCAAATCATCGCTGGTACATGCTGGGGTTATCCCGTCACTACTTCGAGAAGCAGGCAGTGGTGGCATCCGGGCTGTCGCCTCGACCAGTTTTGTGGCGCGATCGCAAGGTCTATCGCCGCATGAAGCACTGGCTGCGGCCATGACGCGCTGGGAGGTCTCCGGTCGCCCGATCTTTCTCGACACAGAACGAAAAGCGCTCGCTGGCGCGTTGCTTGAGGACATGTCGAGCGTTCTCGAGCGCATTGCCTACAGCCTCGACCATGGCGCGCAGGCACGCGATGGAGATGCCGTACTTCTTGTGGTCGAGACGCTTGAGGCGTTGCTAACGTCTGCTGAAGCCGCCTCTCCCGAAAACTCGACCTTTATCCAGGGACTGGCAGAGCTCGCGAAAAGCGGCCGTGTCATGGTTTTGGCGTTATGCCGAAACGACTTCTATCCCAGGCTGATGGAAATCCCGGAGCTACTCGCGCTCAAGCGCGGTGGTGGGCTTTACGACGTGCCGATGCCAACCGAGGGCGAAATTGCGCAGATGATTCGCTTGCCTGCGCTGGCCGCGGGGTTGTCTTTCGAGCGCGATGCGACGACTGAGCGACAACTGGATGACGTACTGTTGGAGAGTGCTTGTCGCCGACCTGGCGCGTTGCCGCTGTTGCAATACACCTTGCAGGCTCTCTATGAACTGCGTCTACCCAATGACCTGCTGACGTTTGCAGCCTACCAGGAACTTGGTGGTTTGGAAGGTGCCCTCGCGCGGCAAGCGGAGACTGCGTTTACACGGCTCGATGTCCGCGCCACTGATGCTTTTACATCCGTCTTGCAGCGTCTGGTTGCCGTAGGAAGCGACGGCGATGAGGTAACGGCCTGCACGGTACGCTGGAGCGATCTGGCCGATCAGGCGCAACGTCAGGTGGTACAGCACCTGGTCGACATGCATCTGCTCGTCAGCCTGCTTGAAGGTGAGGATCCGTGTTTCACGGTTGCACACGAGGCCTTGCTTCGACACTGGCCCCGTATCGCAGACTGGGTCGAATCACACCGCACGATGTTGCGCTCGCGCGCGCGCATCGCAGAAATGGCACGGCGCTGGCTTAACGAGGGACGGCGCCAGGAACACCTTCTGCCGCGTGGTCTGCTCTTGGCCGACGCGCGAGCTTTTTATCACAGTATTTCGCCACCACTCATCGGTGAGCAACGTCTTTTCGTACGCCGCAGCCTGCGCGGGGCACGCATGCGGACCATGCTGCTCGTCGCTACGTGCTCGGTCATCGGCATGCTGGCGGCGCTTTCTTCGTTGGCAACCATCGCGGCGCGGCGTGCTGAAACAAGTGCGGAGCAGCGACGTGCCGATACCGAAGATCTGCTCGACTTCATGCTGGGCGACATGCATGAACGACTTGATGCCTTGGGCAGGCTGGACCTGCTCGATGCAGTGACCGAACGTGCCATGGTTGTTCTCAGTCATGGGTGGCAAACGGACAAACCGGATGATGTGCTGCGGCAGGTACGCGCTCTGCGCGAAGTCGGAGAAATTCGTTTTACCCGGGGGGATCTTGCATCCGCCCAAAAAGTGTTTGGTTCTGCAAACGCAAGTCTGCATCTATTGTCAGTACGCTATCCGCGACTTCCTGCGATTTATGCCGAACTCGGAAAGCTGGATTTCTGGCGCGGTCAGGTCGCGGTGCGAAAAAATCATCCAGACGAAGCTTATGCTGCGTGGATGGCTTACCTTGCCGATGCCGAACAGCGGGCAGCATTGGAACCGGCAGCACCTGACGCTTGGCTGGAACTGTCCTATGCAAATAACTGCCTCGGTACCCATGCCCTTCAAGTCGATCGACTGGACGAAGCTGTCACGCGTTTCAATCAATCGATCGCATTGAAAGAGCGCATTCTTTCAATTAACCCGACGAATCACAAAGTATCGCTGGAACTTGCCGATACGCTGAGTTGGCTGGCGTTGGCTGAACAACAGCAAGGCAACTTGCGTCTGACGCTGGCCACACTCAAAGCCGAGAGGCAAGCCGTGTTTGCGGGGAGGGAAGTGGGCCCTCCAACAAATTTGTGGCGATATCGCAATGCTCTTGCAGACCTCCATGTCGCCAAGGCAGAAGCCGATCTGGGTTTTGCGGCTCAGGCGGCCACGGATTACTCGGACGCAACATCGATCTTTAGCGAACTTGTTGACGAGATTCCAGACAACCAAGGTTGGCAGCGTGATCTCGCCTATGCTTTATTGCAGCAAGGCTGGCTATCTTACGGGATGAACGATCCGCGCCTGGCGTTACACAAATTATCAGAGGCTGAGGCCATATTGCGCAGACTGCTGGCGGATGACCCCAAGGTTGCTGATTGGCACATCTTGCTGGCCCTGGATCACAACTACCAAAGCGTCGTCCTGTTAGGCCAAGGTGAGACAACCAAGGCAAGCAGACTGATAGTCGCCGCATGGAAAGACATGCCATCACAGCGTAACGCGAAGGCCACAGTTTCGACACAAGTGATGAAGGCGATACTGGATGTCACATCCGGTGAAGCCGCCGCGGCAAGAGGAGATCAGGCTGCCATGACCGCCTACTTGTCTGACGTGATAAATAATCTGGAACCGCGTGTCCTGACCAGCTACGATCCACGATTGCTCGACCCGTACGTGCGTGCTTTTATTTTCATGGGACATCGTAACGATGCAATCGTTTATCTCCAGCGACTGAACCGCTCCGGGTACCAACTACCCATGTTCGAGTCGTATCTAAAAACCAGCCAGTCGAGGCATTGAACAACATGGATTCCAGTTCTTCTCCAATCGACGTAACGCTCACCGTCAAAGATAGCTTGCTCGGTGACGGCAACACCGGCGGCGGCCGTTACAACTATACGTTTGACCCGGATTTGATCCACGTAACGGAACACGATACCGAGATTGTTTATCGGTTGGCTGAGGAAGACCAACCTCGGTTCCGTATCGTCAATTTATATTCGACCGATGCAAGGGATCAGTTGTACGAACAGGAAATCCGCAAGGATGGCGCCGAGTTGAAAATTGTCCATCGAAATACCTACCAACAACTTACTGTCGTCTCGCTGCTTGTGCATGACACCAAGCATGATCACCCCGTCAACTGTGATCCTCAGGTAACGAACGATCCGCCGCCTGTTGTGAATCCTTGAGTCGGCCGACCAGAAACTCCCGTTTCTGAGTAGAACAATGCTTTAGGTTCGATCGAAGTGTCCCAGCGCAACAATGCATGGATCAACCATCCATGCATTGTTGCTGCGTCGAAACGGAACGTCGTCCGCGATACGACTGGCCCAGTCGCCGATCTTTCCGTATATCCCTCGCGCCCCTCTCAGGGCGTCGAACCAGCAATGCAGGAATCCACACTGCTGGATCTAGCGACTGTCGACTACGTCGATGACTCTACAGCCCCGAGCTCGCGTGATCACTGCGATCCTTTCACCACGAAGTGCGCGTCTGGGTTTTGGCGAAGCGCTGCCAATTCGAAGTGCTGCTTTATCGCATCCGCCCAGATCTGCGCGATCAGCTTGTAAACCTCTTCGGTAGGATGAGCGCCATCGCTGGTCGTTGTGCAGAACGCTGCCAACTGGTTCTTCGGCGGGGCACCGTATCGTACCTCGATCCCCGTCGGCTGCTTTGCCTGGGTCAATCCGTAGGAGCCCAGGTTCCGGCAGACGTGATCCATCGGCGTGTACACGTCGACGATGGCGGCCGGGTTTTTGGGGAAGTTCGCATTGATTTCTTTGGCAAGTTCATGACCGAAGTTCAACGACCCTTCCGTGAAGCCAAGTACCTTCTCGGTCGCTTCCTGCCCGAGGTAGCGCACCGCGGTTTGAGGATTGGGAAGGTTGCCGAACAGGAATGCAGCGTTGCTGTCGATCGCGATGATCTGCTGGCAGATCGCGCTCAGCTGGTCCGCGACCGCTTTCATGTCCGCTGGATCGCGTCCGTTTGTCACCAGGTCGTTCAAGCCGAACCAGATCAGATAGAGCCCAACGCCAGGCGACGGATCGTGTGCCCTAAGGTCGTTGCTGTAGCGTTCGAATTGTTCCCTGAAGGTTCCCAGGCCAGCACCCCACCGATCCGACCCTCCCATGGCGCCGCCTTCGGCGTAATTCGCATAGTAAAGCGGATCATCGTCCAAGGCCCCGTTGTTGCTGCCTGGACCCCATTTCAGATGGAAAGCCGCGGCGGCCTCGGACGTCGGCTTGTCGACGCGGATCAGCGGCTGGCCACCAGCCCATTCCCAGATAAAGTCGGTCCAGTTCCGGTTGTCGCTATATCGATTGACCTGGTTGGTACGCATCAATCCAAAGAGCGAAGCGAATTGTCCGGCAACGGTCTTCCGCTTGACGCCGATATCAGAAAGACTGTCCCCGAAGATGATGAGCCTTTTCACCCTGGTGGTCAATGCAGCGTGTCCTTTGGTAATTCATCGTGGTTGAACAAGGCTGAGTAAAGCGCCTCGTGAGAGTGTTCAAAGCTTTCCCGCATCCCTGCGCAAAGCGTCCGTCCATGACGCGCACTATCGCGACAGCATGGCAACGCTGATATCGGGAAATTCCTGATTCGCGTGGTTGCTTTTTTCTGAGGGGGTTGGAAGGGTGGAAGCAGCGGCACATCCTGGAGTGGAGTGCTTGACTGAGGGAGCGTCAAAGCCGGGTCGCTGTCTGTTCCGAGCTCCACCCTGCCATCGATTCTTTGGGCACCGAAATTTGCCTCTGCCCCGGCAGGCTGCCACACACTGGGGCACCATGTTTGCCTGTCGTACTGGGACCTTGTACGGAAATCAGTCGCGCACCTGAATTCCATAACTGTTGCTCGCTGGTTGATCAAGTAGAGCTTGCTCTACACTCTACTTGTACGCGATGACGTACAAGTAGGAGATGTCCCATGCGGACCGTAAATTTCAGTGAGGCTCGGAGCAATCTCAAAGAGGTACTCGATACGGTGGCCTCGGATCACAAGATCACCATTGTCACTCGCCGCGACTCCGAGGACGCGGTGATCATGTCCCTTAGCGACTACAACTCCCTCCAGGAGACGTTGTATCTGTTTGGGAGCCAAGCCAATGCCGAACGCCTCCATGCAGCAATGCAGGAAGCGGACGCATCGCTGCCAACAGGTGCCCGCGTCTTGGGGCCGAAAGGCTTTGGTGCCTCTCGGACGGGCTCGCCTACGGTGGTCACGGTCAAGAAGGCTGCCGAGAACCTTACCCGTCGTGTCCGCAATCTGGCCATCAAAGGAAAGCGCCTCCAGGGCGGCGTCACGCTCAAAAATGGTGACGTTGCCTATGCCTCGGGCAAGCTGAATCGGGCTGTGGTTGCCAAGGGCAAGGCCAAGAAAGTGACAGCCAAGGCTCCATCGGCGGCCAAGGTAGCCGCTAAGCGGAAGAGGAAAGGCTAATGGCTGTGAAAAAGGCCAGGGATGACCTTTGGTGGATGAGCCAGGCATGGGAGGACTACCTGTACTGGCAAGAGCACAATCCCGATCAGGTCGAGACAATCAACGATTTCATCAAGGAAATTCGGCGCATGCCCTGGGAGGGAAAAGGTAGTCCTGAGCCTCTGAAGGCCAATTGGACGGGCTGGTGGTCTCGCCGAATCACTCTTGAGCATCGTTTTGTCTACCGCCTCTTTGACATGGACAAGCCTTCGAAGGGGCAGGTGAAACCTGAGAAGGTCACCGGCATCCAGATTGCTCAGTGCCGTTACCACTACAACAAGAAATGATGCATCGCGAGCCAATGGTCAGCTCGTCCGCTCTTTCGCACCCAGTCGGGACCGTAGAGCCCAGCGTTCCGCGGAGCGGGACGCTGGCGTGTCTGGTCAGGCGCAGTCTTCGGGCTCAGGTACGCGCAGGGTGCACAGGCCTGCGATGAGCAGGCTGGCCCCGCCCACGCCCAGTGCCCAGATGGGCTGGTTGTGAAAGCACAGCCGCAGCAGTAGACCGAGCACGCTGGCAGCGAGCAGTTGCGGGATCACGATGAAGAAATTGAAGATGCCCATGTAGACGCCCATCTTCGCCGTAGGCAGGTTGTCCGAGAGCAGCGCATAAGGCAGTGACAGAATCGAAGCCCAGGCAAAGCCGACGCCGACCATGGAGGCGAGCAGCCAGTGTGGATCGCGGATGTACAGGAACGACAGCAGGCAGACACCCCCAAGGCACAGGTTCACTATGTGGCTGATGCGCAGGCCCCATCGGCGCACCATCAGCGGGATAACCACCGCGGCCAGTGCTGCAAACCCGTTGTACGCGGCAAACAGCACGCCGACCCAGTTGGCTCCCTCGTTGTACGCGGACGAGCCGGTATCGGCGGTGGCATAGATCGTCTGCGTCACGCCTGCGGTGGTGTAGATCCACATGGCGAACAGCGCGAACCAGGAGAACAGCTGCACCCAGGCCAGTCGCCGCATCGACGTGGGCATGCCGTAGAGGTCGCCCATCACCTCGCGCAGCATCCCGCGGCTGCGCGTGCGGCTCAGCCATGCGAACAGCAGGCCGAACACGATCAGGCCGCCGGCCAGCAGGTAGACCTCTTTCTCCAGCGCGAAATGCCTGATCGCGAGCAGTACCGCGATACCGACCAGCAGCATCAGCACGCCCGGTCGCCAGGCGCGCGATGCGTCCACCGCCGGCTCAACCGCCACGTTGTCGGTAAACGATTGCAACTGCGCAGGCGGATATTCGCGCGTGGTCAGGATGGTCCAAAGCACGGCGCCCAGCAGTACAGCGCCGCCGCCGTAGAACGCGTACTTCACCGTGTCGGGGATGCCGCCGTCCGTCGCCACGTTGGTTACACCGAACTGCGCCAGAATCCACGGCAGCATGGATGCGATCACCGCACCGGCGCAGATGAAGAAACTCTGCATCGCATAACCGGCTGGTCGCTGTTGCGTGGGCAGTTGATCACCAACGAAGGCGCGGAACGGCTCCATCGACACGTTGATCGACGCATCCAGAATCCACAGCAGGCCGGCGGCCACCCACAGCACCGGCGCGTTCGGCATCCACAGCAGCGCCAGTGAGGCGAACACCGCGCCGACCAGGAAGTACGGCCGGCGTCGGCCCAGGCGGTTCCAGGTACGGTCGGAGTAGTGACCGATGATCGGTTGCACGATCAGCCCGGTCAGTGGCGCCGCGATCCATAGGGTGGGGATGTCGTTCACGTTCGCGCCCAGCGTCTGGAATATCCGACTGACGTTCGCGTTCTGCAGCGCAAGGCCGAACTGGAGGCCGAGAAAGCCGAAGCACATGTTCCAGATCTGCCCGAACGACAGCGCGGGTTTCGGCGTCATCGGTGCCTACCCTTGTTGCAGGTGATGTCGCGCGGCACGGTCGTGTTCGCTGGCGGCATGCTCAGCACGCATGCACCGTGGGGTATCCGTTGTGGTTGATCCGGGTCATTGGTATCTCCTCTCCAGCAACAGTTATGTCATGGCGTGGCGCATCCCGCATGTTGCGGGCGCAGCATCGGCATACCTTATTGGCGGCCAAAGCCTTGCATGGTAGGTAGCGTCGTAGTTCAGCAACCAGCACCTGCATACGTATTCATGGCTACACTTCGCCTAGCGGCAATGCCGGCTGCGACGCCGATCGTCCTTGTAAAGCCGATCGTCCTTGTAAAGCAGGGGCCTCTGGCGGCATAGTCATTCGACAGTGTGACCACAGCGGAGAATCCATGCGGGTACGCCTCGAAGATGTGGCGCGCGCAGCGAGCGTATCGCCCAAGACGGTGTCGCGCGTGCTCAATGACGAGGCCAACGTGACCGATGCCACGCGTCAGCGCGTGCGCGCTGCGATGGAGGCGATGGACTATCGCCCGCATCCGTCGGCACGCAGTCTGGCGGGCAGTCGCTCGTTCCTGGTGGCGATGTTGTACGACAACAACGACAACCCGGCCTCGACCTATCTGGCCGAGATCCAGGATGGTGTGCTCGAGGCCTGCGACGCCCATCGCTACAGCATGATGGTGCGCCCGCTGCGCATGAGCGGCGGTGATTTCATCCGTCGCTTCGATGCGCTGATTTCCGACCACCATCCCGACGGCGTCGTGCTGACGCCACCGATCACCGACTATGCGCCGCTGCTGAAACGCCTGCGTGAGCGCAATGTGCCCTATGCCAGCGTGTCACCGCTGCGGCGCGGCAAAATCATCGGCGTGACGATGGACGAGCAGCGGGCCGCGCGGGCGATCGTCGAGCACCTGCTGGAGCTGGGCCACCGGCGCATCGCTCACGTGATCGGCATCGCCGACCACGGTGCCAGCCGCTGGCGACTGGCTGGGTATCGCGAGGCGATGGCTGCCGCGGGTCTACCCGAGGATCCGGCGCTGGTGGTGCAGGGCGCTTTCACTTTCGGCTCCGGCGTGGCGGCGGCGCGGCAGCTGTTTTCACTGGTCGAACGGCCCACGGCGGTATTCGCTGCCAACGACGACATGGCCACCGGCGTGATGTGGGCGGCGGGCGAGTACGGCCTGAAAGTGCCGCATGACCTGTCGGTCTGCGGCTTCGACGATACGCCGCTGTCGCGCCAGCTGTGGCCAGCGCTTACCACCGTCCAGCAACCCAGCCGCGAGATGGGCAAGATCGCAGCCGAGCAGTTGCTCGGTGTGTTGCGCGGTCATGGCACCGGCCAGCTGGTGCAGGTGCCGTTCTCCCTGCAGATCCGCGGCTCTACCGCCGCCGTACCCTGAGGTCGTTTCACTCCGCAGCATGGCGCGGGAGTCATGTTGCATAGCAAATTGACAGCGCTGTCATTCCTGCCACCATGCGACCCAGACGCGTACCACCGGTGCGCTCGCCTGGAGCCTTGCCGTGCCATTGCTGCCCCCATCAAGCCCGTTCCTGCGACGGGTTTCCATGTCCGTATCACTCGCTGGCGTATTGCTCATGACCGTTCCCGCCATGGCTGGCGACGTGACCACCGTCCACCCCCAACTGTGGCCGAAGGGCAGCTCGCCGCTGCCGCCTGATCCCGTTATCGAGTCCCGGATCCAGGCATTGCTGGCGAAGATGTCGGTGGCAGACAAGGTCGGCCAGATGATCCAGGCTGACATCAAGTACGTGACGCCGGGTGATGTGCGCGAGTACCGCCTGGGTTCGATCCTGGCCGGCGGCAACTCCAAGCCGCCCGGACAGTCGTACCCCACGGCGTCGCACTGGCAGGCGCTGTCCGACGAGTTTTACCGCGCGTCGATGGATACCTCCGGGGGAGGGCAGGCGATCCCGGTGCTGTTTGGCATCGACGCCGTGCACGGCCACAACAACCTTGTCGGCAGCACGCTTTTTCCGCAGAACTCCGCGCTGGGCGCGACGCGCGATCCGCAACTGATCCATGACATCGGCGAGGCCACCGCGCAGGAACTACGTGCCAGCGGCATCAACTGGACTTTCGCGCCTACGCTCACAGTGCCGCAGGACGTGCGCTGGGGCCGTTCCTACGAAGGCTATTCGCAGAATCCGGCGCTGGTGGCGCAATACGCCGCTGCCATGATCGGTGGGCTGGAAGGCAAGCTGGATACCCCGCAGTTTCTGGATGCCGAGCACGTGATCGCCACCGCCAAGCACTTCGTCGGCGACGGCGGCACCCACGAAGGCAAGGACCAGGGCGACGCCCAGGTCAGCGAGGCGGTGCTGCGCGACGTGCATGCAGCCGGCTATCCGCCGGCGATCAAGGCCGGTGTACAGGTGGTGATGGTCTCGTTCTCCAGCTGGAACGGGGTGAAGATGGCCGGCAACAAGGCGCTGATCACCGACGTGCTGAAGGGGCGCATGGGCTTCGACGGGATCGTGTTGGGCGACTGGAACGCGCACGGTCAAGTCCCCGGCTGCACCAACGAAGATTGCCCTGTGGCGTACAACGCCGGGCTGGACATGCTGGAGGCACCCGATTCCTGGAAGGGTCTGTACAAGAACACTCTGGCCGAGGTGAAGGCTGGGATAATCCCGATGAGCCGCGTCGACGATGCGGTGACTCGCATCTTGCGGGTGAAGATGCGCCTGGGCATGTTCGAGGCTGGGCTGCCCTCGGCCAACCCGCTGGTGGTCCGGTCGGCGCAGGTGATCGGGAGTCCTGCGCATCGCGCGCTGGCGCGGCGTGCGGTACGCGAGTCGCTGGTGCTGCTGAAGAACAACCACGGCGTGCTGCCGATCGATCCGCGCAAGCACATTCTGGTCGCCGGCGATGGCGCCGACAACATCTCCAAGCAGAACGGCGGCTGGACGCTGACCTGGCAGGGCACCGGTCTGACCAATGCGAATTTCCCAGGAGCCACCTCGATCTGGGCCGGTCTCCAGGCGCAAGTCCTGGCGGCTGGCGGCAGCGCCGAGCTATCGGTGGATGGCGACTATAAGCAGAAGCCCGACCTCGCCATGGTGGTGTTCGGCGAAGATCCCTACGCCGAATTCCAGGGTGACCTGCCGAACCTGGCATACCGTCCGGGCAACGATCACGACCTCGACCTGCTGAGACGTCTGCGCGGGCAGGGCGTGCCGGTGGTGGCCGTGTTTCTGAGCGGACGCCCGCTGTGGATGAATCGCGAGATCAACGCCGCTGACGCCTTCGTGGTGGCGTGGCTGCCCGGCAGCGAAGGCGAGGGCATCGCCGACGTGCTGCTGCGTACCCGCGACGGTCGCATCGCAAACGACTTCCACGGCAAGCTGGCGTATGCGTGGCCACGTAGCGCGGTACAGGTACCCGTCGCCGCAATCGCACGAGGCGAGCAACCGCAGTTCCCCTACGGCTTCGGCCTGACCTATGCCGATAGCGGTAACACCGGCCCGTTGTCCGAGGATGCCGGGATCGAACTGAGTGTCGCGCGGGCCGGTGTCTACTTCACCCATGGCAAGCCGGCGCAGGGTTTCGCGCTGCGCTTGACCGGCGCGAACGGCGCGGCCATGAATGTCGTCGCCGCCCCGGCCGCGGCGGCGGACGGCAGCCTGCGCATCAGCGCGCTCGACTACAAGGCGCAGGAAGACGCGCGCAGTCTGAGCTGGTCCGGTGCCGGTGCGGCAGGTATCTCGCTAGTGACGCCCGCACCGCTCGACGTGGAGCGCGAAACCAATGGCGATGTGTTGCTGGTGACCACGTTGAGGGTCGATGCAGTATCGCCCGGGGACACTTCGATCGGTGTCGGCTGCGGCGTCGGTTGCAGTGGTCAGGTATCGGTCGGCCGGCAGCTCGCCGCGCTGCCTCACGGGCAGTGGTTGCGCGTGGGCATTCCGCTGAAATGCTTCCGCGACGCCGGCGCCGACATGAGCAGGCTGGACCGGCCATTCGAGTGGTCCAGTCATTCCGGCGAACAGATCGCTATCACCGACGTGTCGCTCAGCACGGTAGCGGACCAGACGCTGGCGTGTCCGACTCACGGGGACAAGCCATGAATGTCGAGCCGATGTTCACCGTGGCGATGCTGTTGGCGTTGGTCGTGAGCTTCGCGATGTCAGCCAGGTCGAGGCGCCGATGCGACCTCGCGGTCGGCTACTGCACATTCATCGAGCGCGGGTCGGCAGGATGCGAAACCCGTATTCGCGCGATTGGACGCAAAAACGTCTATTTGCTTTGCACCATTATCAAGCTGCTGGGAGGCGCGGCAAGCGGCGCGAGGGGCTGTGTAGCATGAGTTTGTGAATGCCTTGATGGCTTGTTGCCATGCGGCAAGCATTCATTGCAACGGCGCTCTATTATCCAACAATGACAGCGCTGTCATTTTGAGGTCAACGGCGTGCCAGTGGGGAGCTGGGAAATCTTTGTCGCGGCCGGTGCATGCGGCGGGCAACAATCATCCGAACGATTTAGAGGGAGAGCTAAATGAATCTGCATCACAAGTTGTTGTATGTCGCCATGGCACTCGTGCTCGCTCCGGGCACGCTGCTTGCGGCGGATCAAGACACGACATCGCAAAACCCGACATCGCAAAATCCGTCATCCCAGAATCCGATAGCCGCTGACAAGAAAGCAAAGAATCTGGATGCCATCTCGGTTACCGCGACCAAGCGCGAGACGCCGCTGCAGAAAACGCCAGTGGCAGTCACGGCGATCTCGGCGGACACGCTCGACAAGGAGCGCGTGATGACCGTGCAGGACCTGACCAAACTGGTGCCAGGCCTGCAGGGTACGTCGGAAGGCGATCATGACGTGGTGACGCTGACCATGCGCGGTATCGGCAACGACAGCGCCAAGACCGAATACGCCGACCCTGAAGTCGCGACCTTCGTCGACGGCGTGTATGCGCCTCGCGCCGAGGCGGCGTCGGGTCTGTTGCTGGACATGGATGGTGTCGAAGCGCTACGCGGTCCACAGGGCACGCTGTGGGGCCGCAACTCCACCGCTGGCGCCATCAGCTTCCAGACCGCCAAGCCCGATATCAACGGCGGTTTCTACGGCAATGGGCAGATCGAGGCGGGCAACTACAACCAGGTGGGTTCGCGTGCCGCGATCAACCTACCTATCAGCAGTACCTTCGCCATGCGTGTGGCGGTGGTGCATGAGCAGCATGATGGCTACGTCGACTACCAGAACCCGTCCAGCGAGCTACCGTCAGTGGCGCAGCAAAAGACGAACTATCTCGCCTCGGGCGGCAGTGCGGCGAGCTTCCAGCCGATCAACCTCAACCAGTTCGTTCAGGGCGGTCAGAAATACGACGCGCAGGATCAGTCCGCTGCTCGCGTGAGTGCGCTGTGGCAACCCAGCGACACGTTCAAATGGAATCTGTCGTACGAATATTTTGTCGATCGCGGCACGCCGAGCCTGAGCCTTATGCAGCAGCCGCGCGCGGGCCAGGATTTCTGGTCGGCGTTGATCACTACCGCGCCATATCTGGATCGAACCTCCAAGACCGTGCGTAGCCGCATGGACTGGGATATCAGCAGCGATGTCGAGCTGAGCTATGTCGCCGGCTACAACCGTTACTCGGGTAGCAGCGACTACGACCAGGATGTCGGCGTAGCCGTACCCACCAGCTTCACCACGGGTGGTGTGCAGCAGGAGGATCGTACCGACTATTCGAACTACACAAGCTACAGCAGTGAAATCGATCTGAAGTCGAAGGGTCCGCAAACGATTGACTGGATCCTCGGCGCGTACTACGAGCACGAAGACAACAACATCCGCTTCGACATCCCGATCTTGAATGGTACTGACCAAGGTTCCATCAATTGGCAGGGTTCGTTCATCCAGCCGAAGGAAACGGTGGAGTCCAAAGCCCTATTCGGCCAAGCCACCTGGCATATGTCCGATAGCTGGCGTCTGACGACCGGCGCACGCTGGTCGCACGACAACAAGGACAATGACGGCGGTATCAACTGGGATTGGGATGGTGATCCGACCGTGCCGCAGGTACCGATCTCGCCGGGCGTCCAACCGAGTCCCGCAAACGGCTTCACCGCAGGCCAGTACAACACCGCGTCGTACAGCAAGAGCGATATCACCTGGTTGACGCGTGTAGACACTGACATCGGTGAGCATGGTTTGCTTTACGCCAGCGTTTCCACCGGCTACAAGTCCGGCGGCACCCAGGATGGCGGTGCGTTGTACAAGCCGGAAACACTCACCAACTATGAAATCGGCACGAAGTTCTCTTTCTTCGGTGGGTATCTGACCTGGAACAGCGCGGCCTATTACGAAGACTTCAAGAACTTCCAGCTGTCCGCGCCCATCACTTACTCCAATGGCGCCCACGGCCTTGGCTTCTCAAACGTGCAGGGCAATACGGAAGTGTTGGGCTTCGAGTCGGAACTGGCGTTGCAGCAGCAGGACGACCGCCTCAACCTGATCTTCTCCGCGATCCCAAAGAAAAAGCTCGGTACGCTGCTGTATGCAGGAAGCAACGATTATGCGGGTTTCCCGGCTTGCCCGGCGGGGGCTCCTCTGGGCGTCAGCAATTGTCTGAACGTCACGGGTAACGATTTGCCGCACGCGCCCAATTTCTCGTTAACCGCGATCTACGAGCATGATTTCCACCTGGGTAACGGTGGCCGTCTGACACCACGTTTGAGTGCCCAGTACCAGAGCGCACAGTGGCTTAGCTGGTTCAACCTGGGTGCGCCTGACGAGCAGAAGGCGTATGTGCGCGGTGACGCGTCGCTGCGTTACAGCGAGCCGGGCGATCGCTGGTACGTCAACCTGTATGTGCAAAACGTCAGCGATGATCGCATCAGGACCAGTGCCGGAAGCAGCGAGGTCAACGGTACCCTGCTGTACTACTCGCAGTACCTGGCGCCGCGTACCTATGGTGTCCAGTTGGGCTTCTGGTTCTAATAATCGAGTTCTGATGATCGAGTCCGCCCGACTTGTGACGCAACACTGTTGCCGTTCTCTGCAGGCATCCCCGACGAGGATGCCTTCAACCCTCCCCTGAATGGCATTTTGGCCGGACCCTCGAGGGGTCCGGCCTTTCTTTTGAGGGCGCGATGGGAGCTTGTTGTTGCGGTGAAAACAGCGCGTGCTTTTACTGAGTAAAAAAACAGCGGTGATGTCTGCGCCGCCTGCGTAAGGAATAAAAATGTCGCGATTGAAAAAAGTGCTTGTGGTGGGTGGCGGGACCGCGGGCTGGCTGGCGGCGTGCTACCTGGCGAAGGCCATGAATTCGGTTCATCCGGATAGTGTCCAGGTGCATCTGGTCGAGTCGGACACTATCGGCCTGCTTGGGGTGGGGGAGGCCACGTTCCCTTCGATCCGCGGCACGTTGTCGGCGATCGGGCTGGACGAGCGGCGTTTCCTGGTGGGGGCCACGGCAACCTACAAGCAGGGTATCCACTATCGCCACTGGGTCAGGCCGCCTGGCACACCTGGCAGCGACCATTTTTTTCACCCATTCAGCCAGCCGAGCCAACGGCCAGGTGGCCCCGAATTATTGCCTTATTGGCTATTGGGCGCGGCCCCCGACGGCATGCCGTTCGCCGACGCTGTGACCATGCAAAGCACCTTGGTCGATCATGGACGCGCACCGAAGCGACCGACGGATGCTGATTACCAGGGACCGATGAATCACGCGTTCCATTTCGACGCGGCTTGTTTCGCAAAAGTGCTGGCAGAGCACGGTCAGCAAACGCTGGGCGTGAAGCGGCACGTAGCGACAGTGGAGCGAGCCGTGCTGGACGAGCATGGTGCCATCGCATGTGTAGTGACCAAGGAGCTTGGCGAGCTGACAGCAGACCTCTACGTGGATTGCACCGGTCTGCGCAGCGCCTTGATCGGCGGCGTCATGCAATCGCCGTTTCACAGCCGTCGGGATGTTCTGTTCGCCGACCGCGCCGTGGCGATGCAGATACCTTATGCGAACCCGGATGCGCCGATCCCGCCTTACACCATTTCCACTGCGCAAGAAGCCGGCTGGGTCTGGGACATCGGTTTGCAGAAGCGCCGCGGTGTCGGCTACGTGTATTCCTCGCGGCACACGGATGCCGAGCGTGCGGAGGAAGTGTTTCGCCGTTACCTGGGTCCGGCCGGCGAAGGGCTGACTCCCATGCACATCAAGTTCGAAACCGGTTACCGGCCCGAGCATTGGCGCAAGAACTGCGTTGCAGTCGGCCTAGCGGGTGGCTTCGTGGAGCCGCTGGAATCGACCGGAATCGCGTTGATCGAACTGGCTACGTATCTACTTACTCATCTGTTGCCAGGCGACACCGACAACATGGAAAGTGCCGCGCGTCATTTCAACGAGATGATGGTTGCGCGCTACGACCGCATCATCGACTTCATCAAGATGCACTACTGCCTGAGCCAGCGACGTGACTCGCCATTCTGGATCGACAACGCCGACCTCGCCAGCATCCCGCAAACCCTGCAGGAAAAGCTGGCGAAGTGGAAGCAGCGCCCACCGCATCGGCTGGATTTCGTCGGCGACCTGGAAATGTTCACGACCGCCAGCTGGCAGTACGTGCTGTACGGCATGGAGTTCCAGACCGACCTCGAGTCCATGCGCAGCGCCTATCCGCACATGGAAGCGGCGCGTCGCGAATTCGCGATGATCCGGCAGACGGCCTCTCGCGCAGTCGATGATTTGCCGGATCATCGTGCGCTGGTCGAACAGCTGTGCCGCGAACATATGCAGCGAATCCGCCCAGATGCGGATATGGCGGCATCAGCCTAGGCGGCCACTTCACTGCGGCGACGGCCGCCGCTGGCAAATCTTGAGAGCTTATCGTCGGGGCGGCCACTTTCGGTGGGCCTCATGCAGGATATTTCATGAATAAGGGTAGGCAATCCCAACTCGCGTAGTCCAGCGGTATAGTGCCCGCATTCCTTGCAAAGTTCGTAACGGATCAAAGCACGCTTCCCAACTTTCTTTCGGGCCTACCGATCCCAATGCACGCCCACGACGATACCCTTCAGTGGTTCGAGGCACATGGTGCGGTAGCGCTTCCAACGGGAATGGTACCGGCCTACCTGGATCACTACGGCGCCCGAATCTGGTACGCAACTCATGGCGAGGGCCCTCCGGTGATTCTGCTCCACGGCGGTTTAGGCCATAGTGGAAACTGGGGCTACCAGATCCCGGCTTTGGTCGGGGCAGGTTACCGCGTAGTGCTGATCGACAGCCGTGGACATGGCCACAGCACGCGCGATTCGCGACCTTACTCGTACGAGTTGATGGCTTGCGATGTCCTTGCTGTGATGGACATCTTGCGGCTTGAAAAAGCGGCTCTCATAGGCTGGAGCGACGGTGCGTGCATCGCGCTCATCGTTGGCATGCAAGCGCCTGAGCGGGTGGCAGGGGTTTTTTTCTTCGGCTGCAATATGGACCCGAGCGGCACGAAGGAGTTCGTGTCCACGCCGCTCATTGAACGCTGCTTCAGTCGCCACGCAAAAGACTACGCACAACTCTCCAGCACGCCCAATGATTTCAACGCCTTCGTTGACGCTGTCAGTGAAATGATGAGAACGCAGCCTAACTACGATGCGGACGACTTGGCGGCGGTCCACGTGCCGGTCATGGTCGTGCAGAGCGAGCACGATGAATTTATCAAGCCCGAGCATGCCGAATATCTTGCGCGGAATATTCCCCACGCGGAATTAATCGTCCTGCAGGGCGTCAGCCACTTTGCACCGCTGCAAAGGCCGGATGAATTCAGTAGCGTCGTGCTCACCTTTCTCGCGAAAGTGCTTCCCTGAAGATCGGTAAATTGCAGCGATGGTTTGCGCTGCGAGCTGGCGGGGAACGATGTCGGGTCCCACTGGTAAGCCTTCCCGTTCGGGTAGGAGGCCAGCTCAAGTTAGCTTGGCCTGCTGGCCGGGCGAAAACGCCCCAGCCGGTCCAAATACCATGTGGCCTGCTTCGAAATGCATGAAGCGGTGTATCGGCAGACCCTTGAATACAGGACTTTGAATTCGATCAATGGCATCGGGTCATCATGCTGATCAGAAACGGGCCAAGCCCACTGACCGCCAAACTCTACGGATTGCGATTAAGGGAAAAACGGTCAACCACCTTGCGGATCCATGGGGAAGCGAACAACACGACTGGCAACATAACGAGCCCGGATGCTGCCCAAGATCGCAACCAGTGAATAATAAAATCGGCAGCCGAAATAGCCGGTAGATTGGCAATCGCCGCAGCCACCATGCAGGTCAGGCATGATTGAATCACGCCATAGACATAGTGGCTGTTCCGTGTAGAGATGCCCAGCATGTGAGTTGCCGTCCGGGTAGCCAATGAGGCCAAAGGGAAATTACTTATCTGCGAGCGTAAGAAACACTTCGTGAGAATTGCGCTCGACCCAGTTGTGCTGAAGCAATCCATCATCGCGTACGTGCCAAATCGCAGTTCCGCACATAGCTATAGGTGATTGGGTGGCCGTGGTTCCGAAAATGCCGTTGTTTTTTCCTGTCACGCGCCACCGCGACGCCACACGGTCACCGCTCTCGTTTTGGAATGTCTCAATGACATGAAATTCAAAGTCGTTGATCTTCGAGAGAAAGGCTTTGACCCATTGCTTGAATTCCGTACGAGAATGAATGTCCACGCCAGCCGAAGTGATGACGAAGTCTTCAGCGACCAGATCGTCTACGGCATCCGGGTTGCGCGATTGCCAAACTTCGCGCCAGAAGTGGTTGACGATATCAACCGACGTTTTTTTGTTCATCACTTTGTCTCTCTTGATGGATGAAGTTACGATTTCGCATTTTCCGTTGGGCAAGGGGATCGAACGCTTGGTTTGTCGCGATCTATCGCATGCACCGAACGGCGTGCGGTAAGCACCAAAGCAACGCTTGCAAGGCTATCGAATCGATCCCGCCGCCGCCGCAATGGGGGCCATCACAAAAACTCTGGGGGCCAAGGAGGACAGCCGGCTTTGCGATGGCGTGGTCCAAATCATCCGGCATCGGCTGCCTGCGATAAATTCGCTATGGCTTCCCTTGGCAGGTGAAAAATTTCCCATACCGTTCTGGCCCCAACAGGGCCTGCCGAGCGCCCACCCACACGGCGAGCGCTCAATCACAGCGACGCGATAGGGTCGGCGTCAGCCTCGTCGATACGCAGCCCTTCCTGAAGGCAAGCGGTGATGAACGACATAGCAACGCGAACTATGGGCACCTGACGCAAATCGCTGTGGACGGCCAGCCAAACCTCGCGAACCAAGGGAATGTATTCCTCGTCCTCGACGCGAGACAGCTTGGCGTCGTAGTCGCCGACGAAGAAGGGCAGGTTGATGATGCCGGCGCCGTGGCGTGCGGCCTGATATTGGACTTCGAGGTTATTGCTCTGCAAGACAAGGGGTCGTCCCCCGAGCAATCCGCGTAACCATTGCTGTTGCTCTGAGACTTCCATGCTCTCGTCATAAGCCAAAAAGCCACGTTCGCCTGGCGCGTGTGTGTCTAAATAATCCTTGGCGCCGTAAAGCCAGAACTTTAGAGAGCCGATCTTTCTCGCAACTAGATCCGGCTCGGTCGGCCGACTCAGCCGAATCGCCAGATCGGCCTCACGACTTGGTAACGAGGCGATCCGCGTCTCGGTGATAAGGCGTAGGCGGATGCCAGGGTGGTGGTGCTGGAGTTCACACAGACGTGGGGCAATCAGCCAGGCGGTCATCACTGGTGGGGCACTGATCGAGATCTCGCCCCTCAATACTTCCTGGCCGGCTTGCGCTACGCGCTATACCGCAAAGACCTCTTCCTGCATGCGTTGTGCCATGGCGGCGATTCGTTCGCCATCAGGCGTCAAGTAGTAGGCGCGGGCGCGGCGATCGACAAGCTTAAGTTCTAGCTCGTGCTCAAGCGCTGCGATGCGACGAGATACGGTTGCATGCTCGACGCTCAGCTCTCTTGCCGCCCCCGATAAGGATCGGCGGCGTGCAAACGCAGCGAAACAATGGAGGTTCTCCCAATCGAGCATGGGAATTTCTTACCATCCGCATGGTAGGTGACAGGAAATTTATCACAAGCTCCAACGAGCGCCGATGGCTCCGCGCCAACTCCAGGGCTTACGTGTTCGCCTCATTCACATTTCCTCAGTTGGAGAGTGATATGTCGAACGCTTTCATCCGAACCAGGGGTTCCACCCCGTTTTCGCGGACGGGGGAAGGGCCGTTGCGATCCAGTCCGATCGCTCGACTAAGTACTTCCGGGAAGCGCGAGTGAGTTGCCAAGCTTCGGGGCAGCCACATGCATGCGTGCACCGAATCGAACGCATCACACGACCGGGCGACTATGACTAGCCCGCTGACCAGTATGACTAGCTGAAGATCCTCGTCGTCCGGCGGAAGCCGACCGTAGAGGGTGCTGGGAAGACGCTCGTACAGTCGAGCATTCGCCTTAGTTGCGTAAGAAATCCAAGGCGGTCCGGCGCTCGATGACTTTCATCGCAACGGGTAGTCGTCTTAGGTGAAGCATTTAAAGCGATCGTCAAGCATCGCAACAGCCGGGAAGGGACGTTCCGGGTGATGGTCACTAGACATTGGTTGTACCAATCCGCGTTGACCTTATCGCCCAGGTTTCCGCTCGCTGTCGGTCCTCGGGCCACACACGGACTAACCGAAAGAACCCTACCGCCTCGCCGTCCGCGACTACGAGACGGATGCCGCGTCCTTTTACGGATACTTCGAACAACGGCATGAACCTGAGCACCTCAGGTGCCTGGGACTATGGCCGCGAGATTCGCTTGTGTACTTAGTACTCATTTGTGTACAGTGTACACATGACCAAGATTCGCATACTCACAGCCGCGAAAGCAGTGCTCGAATCCGCAGGCTTCGAGGGGCTGACCATCCGCAGGGTCGCCCAGCGAGCGGACCTCTCGCCGATGGCGCTCTACCGCCATTTCAAGAACAAGGACGAGCTGCTCAACGCCCTCATGCAGGACGGTTTCTCCGCCTGGGAGGCGATCGTTCGCGACATCCGTACCCAAGACCCGGTGGAGTGGCTGGAGGCGCTCACGGAGGCCTATCTCGATTTTGCGCTCACGCAGCCGCACAGGTTCGACGCGGCGTTCTTCCTGCCTGCACCCGCGGCGCGCCAGTTCCCCGATGATTTCGCCGCCGGCCGCTCGCCGGTGATTGCGCTCGTGATGGCTCGCATCGATCAGGCAAAGGCCGATGGTCGGTTCCGCGCCGAGCCAACCCTCGGGATCGCGGTGGCGCTCGCGGCCTACGGACAGGGATTCGTGTCGATGCAGCGCGCCAGGCGTTTCACGAGCGACCAACAGTTCAAGGCGCTGTACCGCGCGGCGCAGCGCCAGTTCCTCGATTCCCTCAAACCATCCGGGAAAAACGAATGATCACACTGCTGGCCGCCGTGTTGAGCGGCATCATGTTTTATCTCGCACAGGGATACGACCACGTCTGGGCCCTGATCTGGCTAGCGCCCGTGCCGCTGTTGTGGCTCGCCTATGGCAATACGCGCACGTGGCAAGTGATCGGGGCGAGCGCCATCGCGCTCCTCGGTGGCGCAGGCTATATCTTGCAATCGCCTTATCTCCACCTCATACCGCCGCTCCTCATCACGTCGCTTCTGGCGGTCGATATCGGGCTGTTTTGCGTCGCGGTATGGTTTGCGCGCTTCGTGCAGCACCGAGCATCACCACTCCTCACGATGTTTGCGTTTCCGGCTTGCTGGACAGCCTTCGAGTTCCTGATTGAGCTGCAGTCCCCGAACGGCACCTACGGATCGCTCGCCTACAGCACGATGTCCGCGCCCGTCCTGATCCAGAGCGCATCGCTCTTGGGGATGTACGCCGTTACGTTCCTGATCTGCCTCTTTGCCAATACCCTCGCCATGGCGCTACGGCCCAAACGAAACACGGCCGCAGTCGGCCTCGGGCTGACGATCTGTGCAGCCAATTTGGTGTTCGGTATGGTGCGGCTCGCGCACCCGCAGCCCGACGTGCTGCCGGTGGCGGGAATCGTCGATGAGACCGCCGTAGCGGATTCCTGGCGGGCGAAGACCGTATCCGCCGATCTCGCGGTGACCGAAACCTATGCGCGCGAGATCCGTGCAGCCGCCCGGGAAGGCGCCAGATTCGTGGTTACTCCGGAAGGCGGCATGGCATCGACCCCTGCCGGGCAGAGCACGATCATAGCGCCATTCGTTGCCGCCGCCAGGGATACGGGTGTGCAGATCATTGCCGGCTTCCACTCCGAGACACCGGCCGCCGACTTCGTGCTTGGGATCACGCCCGATGGCAGGATTCAGCGCTACGACAAGCGCCATCCGGTGCCGGGCCTCGAGGACGATTTCACGCCGGGTCATGTCTCGGGCTGGTTGGGCGATGGCCGTGCCGAGGAGATCTGCAAGGACATGGATTTCCCCGACACCATTCGTTCCGATGCCGCCAAGGGCCTCCGTCTGGTGGGCGTGCCCGCGGGCGACATGGGCATCGATGGCTGGCAGCACGGAATCATGTCCGTGATGCGTGGCGTCGAAGGCGGATTTTCGATTGTGCGGGCTGCCCACAATGGCCTGGTGTTCGCCAGCGACGCGCAAGGGCGTCTGGTCGCCCTTAAGAAGGATGCGCCTACGGGCCTGACTATGATCGTCGCCGACCTGCCGCTGGGATCCGGGCCAACGCTCTATACGCGGATCGGCAACGCCTTCCCGTGGCTCTGCGGGATGTTCGCCCTCGCGCTTGGCGCAGGGCTGCCGTCCTGGCGGCGGCGAGGCGCAGCCCTGTTGCCTAGCGTTGAAAACTGACCAGAAAGGCGCGGTCCTGCGCACTGAAGATTGACCAGGGAATTCCAACCTGGACTGCAGGATTTATGGCCCAGCAAGTACTCGCAGGGTGGTCGGTCTTCGACGCGCAGAGGTAGTCAGTTTTCAGCGAGCACCAACAACGTGCACAGACTTTGGTGATATGCCCACCATGCAGGACGATTAGGGGCTGTTATCGCGGCGGGGATCGGTAGGGGTCGATGGGCGTTTCTCAACAGCCTGCTACGCGTTTAGTCGCGAGGCTCGGGTTCACTTGACGCGGCGCACATCCTGTATCCAGTTGGTTTCCCAAGTTCCGCCGCCATCACCAGAGTAGGCCTGCTCCCAGTGCGCAGTGGTGGGAGTGATCTGCGACCAAATGAAGCGCACCTTGATCGGTTTGCCGCGCAGTGTGTCGCTGGCGTAGAAGGTACCGATGCCGTGCACGAAACGACCCTTGACCGGCGGGTCGAGTGCGCCATGGGGATTGCGGCCATCAATCCACCAGATGGCCCACGATCCAGTCTTCGGATCGTAAGCGCGCGGCGCTACGCCGCGGTAGATGCCTTCCGGTGTATCAAACTCGGTATCGTCGACATTCGCCAATCCACCCATAAGACTGAACGAGCGGATTGTGCCGTCGAATTCCTCCCAGTCGTGACTGCCGGCAAGACGATCTTTCAGTCGTCGACTGTGTGTGCGCCAACTGCCGACGAAAAGTCGAAATCCGAACGCCCGTCATGGCGGCCATTCACAAGGGATTTGGAACGTGGCGCGCAACTACCGCTCCCCATGCTGGGGCGCGTTATGGTTGTATCTGGACTGCTCACTGGCCTCCCATCCAAGGCATGGGAGCCCCGAAAATTCTCTCTGGTAACACAGGAGTCCATACAATGACTCGATCAAAAGCACACAACGATCAGTGCGAAGCCGAGGCATTGATTCTTCGATCGCTCATGCGCAAGCTGGTGGAGAAGGGGTTGCTGTCAGAGGAGGATGTGCGTGCGCTATTGATGAATGCCATGAAGGGACTCAACATCGTCGTCCCCAGCAGCATGGGGACGACGGCAGCTAACGACATCATCATTGAAGGGAGCTGAATCTTTGATGGACCGGGAGCAAGCCCGTTCCTAAACTGATCGCTGCAAATCAAAAAAGGATTGTTGATAGTGTCTTCCATCATTTCCCAGCCAGTAACTGCCAAGCTCACGAACGCCGCCATTTTCCTGGTAGTGACTTTAAAGCCGGGTGCGCAACATGACGCAACGGTGAGGGGGCTTTGCGCTGACTTGTCCTCGTTGCTGCGTGGCGTGGGCTTTCGCAGCCCGAAAGGCCACCTGTCGTGTGTCATGGGTTTCGGGTCGGATGCCTGGGATCGACTGTTTGGCCAGCCGAGGCCCGCGGAACTGCATCCGTTTCGCGAAATCCACGGGGTCCATCATGCGGTGTCCACGGCGGGCGACCTGCTGTTTCACATCCGTGCCAAACAGATGGATCTGTGCTTTGAAATGGCCGGCGCGATCATGGATCGCATCGGCGACCTCGTGACGGTGGTGGACGAGGTTCACGGTTTCAAATATTTCGACGAGCGCGATCTGCTCGGCTTTGTCGATGGAACCGAGAATCCTGTTGACCAGGCAGCGATCGATGCCGCGGTCATTGGTGGCGAGGATTCGACATTCGCTGGTGGCAGCTATGTGGTCACGCAGAAGTACGTACATGACCTGCGTGCGTGGAACGCGTTGCCCGTTGAGTACCAGGAAGGCGTGATCGGACGCAAGAAGCTCTCCGATATCGAGCTCGCCGACGCAGCCAAGCCGGCCTATGCGCACAACGTTCTGACCAACATCGTCGAAGATGGCGAGCAACTGCAAATCGTCCGCGACAATATGCCGTTTGGCGAGTTCGGCAAAGGAGAGTTCGGCACGTATTTCATCGGCTACGCCCGTTCGCCGCGCCGCATCGAGCAAATGCTCAACAACATGTTCGTGGGCGTTCCGCCCGGCAACTACGACCGGTTGCTGGACGTCAGCAGGGCCATCACCGGCACGCTGTTTTTCGTGCCCTCCGCCACGTTCCTGGACAACGTGTCCGACGAAGGCCCTGCCAGTCCATCCGACGACGCGAATTCAAGCCCGGTTGCTTCCCCTTCCACCTCCAGTCCCCCGGTGAACGACGGTTCGCTCGGCATCGGCTCGCTCAAAGGAGATCGCTCACATGAATAATCTTCATCGGAAACTTGCGCCAATATCGGAAGGGGCGTGGGCCCAGATCGAACAAGAAGCTTCCCGGACACTGAAACGCCATTTGGCGGCCCGACGAGTGGTGGACGTGGTGGGGCCCAAGGGATTCGAATTTTCGTCGGTGGGCACCGGCCATTTGCAGGATCTCCCGTCCCCGGCGGATGGCATCCAGGCGTCGTTGCGGGAGATCCGTGCCGTCGTGGAGTTGCGCGTGCCCTTTGAGCTGACCCGCGAGGCCGTCGATTCGGTGGAGCGGGGCGCCAACGATCCCGACTTGCAGCCGCTCAAGGACGCGGCCCGCAAGATCGCCTTTGCAGAAGACAGGGTGGTCTTTGAAGGTTACGACGCCGCAGGGATTCCTGGCATCCGCCGCGGGGCGAGTAACAAGGCGATCACTCTCCCTTCGGATGTGGATGGCTATCCTGCCGCGGTGGCTCAGGCGGTGAGTGCACTGCGCGAGGCCGGAGTGAACGGCCCCTATGCGCTGCTGTTGGGCGAAGGGCCCTACACGCAGGTGAGCGGGTCGACCGACGCGGGCTACCCGATCATCAAGGACATTGAAGAGATCATGGAAAGCGAGATTATCTGGGCCCCGGCCATCAAAGGGGGTGCCGTGGTGAGCATGCGCGGCGGGGATTTCCAGCTCCATGTGGGGCAGGACTTCTCCATCGGCTATCTGAGTCACTCGTCGCAATCCGTTCAACTGTACCTGCAGGAGACGCTGACGTTCCTGCAACTGACTGCCGAAGCCGTGGTTATGCTCAACGCAGGAGGCAAATAAAAGGCTGGATCACTTTTAGATCGGAGCCGTGGACCATGCAGGAATTTGACTTCTACATTAATCCGACGCGCCAGCCTTTCTGATCTTGCCGATGCCAAGCCGAAGCACTACGACCCGGCTCTCGCCGGTTTCACTCAGTCGTCCGCGCTCAAACCCGAATACGCGTTGGCCCAGCCAACACGCGTCTTGATGAATAAAACCGTCAGGCACTCCATGACGCATGCATTTGGCTAGACTCGTCCCTTCAGTGTTAATGAAGCCACGGGGTTGGCACGGTCATGTTCAAGCTGAAGGGCATACTTTCGGTTCATTCCGGCGACCAGGCATTGGGAGGCGCGGATCGCATCGCACTGCTGGCCAAGATCGGTGAAACCGGATCCATTACTGCGGCAGCACGCGCTGTTGGGATGAGTTACAAGGGCGCATGGGACGTGGTCGATGCCATGAATAATCTGGCGGACGAGCCGTTAGTGGTGCGTATCACTGGCGGCAAGGGCGGCGGCGGAACGCGCTTGACGGAACGCGGGCAGCGCTTGATCGAAGCGTTCGCCGCGTTGGAAGTTGTACACCGAGATTTCCTTAAACACTTCGAAACGCTAGCCGATGCGTCGGTGGCCGACATCAAGCTGATACGGAGCCTTATGTTACGCACCAGTGCACGCAATCAGCTTTCGGGCCGCGTGGTGGCCATTCGCAAGGGTGCCGTCAACGACACCGTCGAACTGGAACTGCCCGGTGGTGAGCGGGTGGTCGCCACGCTCACCTGCGAAAGCACTCAGGACCTGGGCCTTGCGGTCGGCACCGAGGCGATCGCGCTGATCAAGGCCTCGTCGGTGCTGGTGGGTCTTCCTGACGATGGCATGCGACTGTCAGCACGCAACCAGCTTGCCGGAACGGTGATCCAGGTGACTCTGGGTGCGGTGAATGCGGAAATACGTATCCGCCTCGCGGGCGGCAGCGTGATGACCGCCATCGTGACGGTAGAAAGCGCCTCGGCGCTGGGGCTGCAGGAAGGGGTGGCGGTGCTGGCCATCGTCAAGGCTTCCAGCGTCATTCTGGGCACTAGCCGCTAGGCCCAGATCCAGATCGTCCGCATCCGAGGGGCGGCGGCGAGCCTAGGGACCTCAATTCGACTGGAATTGCCCACCTTTGGGCAGGGTTCGTCACAAAACCGTCATATACTCTGCCTCATAACGCTCTGAGCGGCTGCGGGGGAGGGTTAATCAAATGCTTTTCAGAAGCGGATGTGTATCCAGCTCGCGATGGATGAGTGGACGTTTCCGTGAGGAAGAAAAAGCCACGCGAAACGCGACAAACCCGCTGCTCATGTACCAACTGACCATGCTGCTGGGGGCTTGCTCTGCCAGCGCTCAGTGCCGCGCTCCAGACGAATTCATCCGAGCACCCGGAGGGCCAAGTGCCTGCCGACGGCAAACCATGCCTCAATTTTAGTCTGAGTCTTTTCCTGTTGTAACGGCTTCTTCCCGGGAGAAATTACAATGCGATCTGTCAGGTGGTATGCCTTCGCGGCGCTTGCTTCAACTTTCGCTTTGAATCATTCGGCGTTCGCCGCCGATTCTCCAGCCGCCGAACCGGCCCCGGCTACTCCGCCCACCCCCGCAGCCTGCACAAGTACGCAAGACTTCTTTGCTACCAATTGCCCGCTGACCTGGCGCGGCATCACCCTGTATGGCACGTATGACATCGGAGTGGGCTGGGTCAGCCACGGCTTACCGGAAAACGGCTATAACTACGAAGGCGAATCGCTGGTCAACCGCAATGGCAATCACTCTCGATTCCTCGTTGCCCCGAACAACCTGTCGCAGACGGGTCTGGGCATCCGGGCCAAGGAAGAGGTGCTGGACGGCTGGTCCGTCGTGTTCAACGCTTCGACAGGCTTCAATCCGCAGTCCTTCGAGCTCGCCAACCTGGCAGCCACCAATACCATCAACGCCGGCCGTGCCAGGAGCAGCTATTCGTTCGCTGGCGACGGCGCCCGCGCGGGCCAAACCTTCAACGATGAAATCTTTGGTGGCATATCGTCAGCGGATTTCGGTACGCTGACTTTCGGTCGTCAGCGCGCGCTCGGTACCGATGCGATGCTCGCTTACGATCCGGCCAATGGGGCCTATTCCTTTTCGTTCATCGGCTACAACGGCCTGATGGCTGGCGGAGGCGATACCCAGGACACCCGCTGGGACAACGCCATCAAATATCGCCTCATCTATGGTCCCGTCCATTTCGGCGCGATGTACAAGTTCGACGATGGGCAGGGCGGCTGCTACTCCGCCTCCGCGGCCTGGACCGCTGCCACCTGTACGCCGGAAAGCTCGCATAACTCTGCCTATGGATTCGACCTCGGGGGAACGCTGGGCAACTTCTCCGCCGACGCTGTGTTCCAACATGTCAATCAGGCGATCAGCGTACTCAACCCTTTGCTGGGTCCGGAGAGTCTGTCGGCGCCGTATCAGTCGACTCTCAACAGCATCAACACAAACCCCATCAACGGATTCAATCTGATCGACCCGGCCGACACGGAATACGGCATCGTGACCGACAACAACGCCATCATGGTTGCCGGAAAATATATCTGGGATCCATTCAAGTTCTATGGTGGATACGAACACATCCGGATGGTTAACCCGGCGAACCCGTTGGGTGTCGGTGCCAGTGCCCAGGGCGGTTATCTCCTGAGCGGCGTCGAAGACAACAATCTTGATTCTCCCAAGATCGTGCAGGTCTGGTGGACGGGCGTGAAATACGCTATCGACAGCAAAACCGATATCACGTTGTCCTACTACCATGAGCTACAGAACGACTTCCGACTTCCGTCGACCTGCTCGCCCACCGCCGGATTCCGCAGTTCCTGCGGGGGCACGCTCAACGAGACTTCGCTGTATATGGATCATCACTTTACGAAGCGCTTCGACGTGTATGCCGGTGTCGCGTATTCCGATGTCAGTGGCGGCCTGGCCATCGCCATTCCTCATGGCCCCGGTGTGCCGTATTACCACGACGACAACCTTGCTCCAACGGTTGGTGCTCGCTTCACCTTCTGAAATCGCTAACCGTTTGATCAAAGTGCGTTAGATAAGCGGAAGTAGTCAAATTGCGCCGCGCGGTCCTATAAATTACACCATTGGATGACTCAATCGGATCGTAAGCGCGCCATCAGAGTTCGCGCCCTGGATGGCCCCTACTGCGTCGCCACAGCGCTTCGATCTTTAACTCGCATTAACTACGATTTACCGCGTTCGAAAGCCGTCGTCGACTACCGTGTTTACCACTACAAGAGGCCAGGGAGACACGCTATGCCGAAGATGTTCCTTCATGCGCCGGATGGGCGCGTTCACGGCCGAGGCCCGCGCCAAGGTAGCCGCTGAGTTGACTGAACTCGGCATGGCCTGCGAGCGGCTCATTGACACGCCGCAAATCCGTGCCGGTATCTGGGTCTACTTTGTCGAGCACGCGCCCGACACGGTGTTCCGCGCCGGGCGGCAGGCCGCCGAGCCGATTATGAGTCTCAAGGTCTTCGCTCTGAAGGGTGGCTTCAACGCGGAGACCAAGACGCGAATGGTCGTAGAGGCGACGGCGATCCTCGGCAAATATTCCAAGACCGACGGCGGCCAGGTGCCGGCCTACGTCGGCATCCTCGATGTCCCCGAAGAGAACTGGGGCATGTATGGCCAACAGGTTCACCTCGCAGCGATGCAGGTCAAGGCATGATCTGAGACAAGCCAGGGGCTTAGGTTGAGCACCCAATAGCATTCGATCGGCGGTGGCAAACCTCTCTTATCCCTACTAAGCAGACACCTTGGATGTCTGCTAACAGTCAGATGAGTAGTCGGACTAATCGGTACAAGCATCAAGCAGCAAAGTTCGCTGGTGGTACCAGGCCTGATGTCCGCTCGTGGCGGCTCTGCGATCAATTTCGCGAAGCAACGTTCTTTCACCTGTCGTCATCGCCGATCGTTCGATGATTTGTGCGTAGTGGCTTTGATGGATGTTGGCCGTGAGAGACTCCGACCACCTTTGGCAGATGGCACACGCCAGACGCGTTGACGCACAACTTATCGATCTGCGCGACTATCTCGGCCGGAGGAGTAGCACCCTCCGGCCTTTCACTTGCGCTCGAATTTAAGACTCGTGACCTTCGTGGCCGAGTGAGCGAGCGACGTCCTGCTTGAGGAGATAGACCGAGACCACTAGCAGAACGAGGTCCTTCAAAAGGAATGCTGCATTCATCGACATCGCGGGAAACCCGCCGGCTCCGGCATCCCAGCCATCGGGGACGAACGGAAGGATCGTCAGGGTGGAGATGAAGGTGGCGATGGAGCCGATGGCGCCCAACACGCCCAGCTTCTTGTTCCAGAAGCCCAGCAGTAGCAGCGAGCCGAAGGTCCATTCGGCGGTGCCAAGGAGGATGGCGGTGCCGTGAATGCCCAAGACCGGGATCGTCCAGAAGATGAGCGGTCCGTGCGTGATCAGCGGCACCAGTGCCGTGATCTCGGACTGGAACCATTTGTCGTATCCGAACCACGCGAAGATGACGACCATCGCGGCACGAAGCAGGTGGTAATCGATATCCTTCTTCAGGAGACCGGACTTTGCAAGGAGTTGGATGAGAGCATTCATGGCTGTTTACCTTAGTCGTTGTGATGGGGTGACTTAAACGAACGCCGTGACATCGATCGGCGTGTCATTGATGCGGTTGAAGACGTTGGTGAAGGTGGCGACGGCGATGGCCAGGCTGATATCGACCACGTGTGTATCGGTGTAGCCAGCGGACTTGAAGTCGGCAAACGCGTCATCGTTCACGGTGCCCTGCGTGGTCACGACCGAACGTACAAAGCGAACCAAGGCGTCGCGGCGCTGATTGCCGGTTGGGCGCTTCTCACGAATAGCCTGCAGGGCTTCCGGCGAGAGACCCGCGAGTAGCGACAACAGACCATGCGCGGTTATGCAGTAGTCGCAGCCGGCGGCCTCACTGACAACGAGTTTCACCAGTTCCAGTTCTTGCTTTCTTAGAGAACTCGAAGCCAGTACGCCATCTGCTTGCAAAATGGTCTTCAAGGCGGCGGGACTGAAATGTCCCACCGCTGCAAAGCAGTTGGGAACGGCACCCGTGGCTTCGCGGATCCGGTCAAAGATCGCCGCGGCTGCGCCGGTAGCTGACTCGAACTTGGGGTGTTGATGCGCTCCATGATCGCACGCCTCTGTTAAGTGGTGAAACGCACTTTACGCGGCGGCAGTGAGCACGTTAATGTTCACATGTCTTTATTTTATGCTCAAAAGTATCAACGGAGACCGACTATGTCCCTACCGCTCGACTGGTTGAGCCGTTTACTCGAAATGACCCCGGTTCGCGGGCAGCTCGATCTGCGCTGCCAATACGGGGCGCCATGGCGCATTGATCAAGCAGCTTTTGCAAGCGGTGAGATGGCTTATCACATCGTTCTGAATGGCTCTGCGTTACTGGTAAATCCCGAAGGAGGGGGCCCAGAATGTCTGGAAGCTGGTGACATCCTGCTACTGGCCAACGGAGAAGCGCATACGTTGCATGATGGCGGTGGTGCGCGCGCCAAGCCGGCAACGAATCGAATCGCTGCCAACCTGGTTTTCAGCGAGAACGCTGGGAAGGGTGGTCGTCTGGATATGTTGTGCGGTCGTTTTGTGCTGACGCCGCCGCACGCTCGGCTCTTGCGCCGCTATCTCCCTGCGCGGCTGGTAGCGCGTACTGGTCTCGCAAAGGCGTCGCTGGGCGAGCAAGGAAGTGGTGCGGCGCTGCACGGGCTTATGGCACTTATGCAGGCGGAGAGCGGCGCTGATTTTCTGGGTGGGCGCGCCATGCTCGACGCGTTGTCCACGGCGTTATTTGCTTTGACGTTGCGCTTTGCCAGTGAAACGAAGGAGGCTCCCTCCGGATTGCTGGCATTGGCTGGTTATCCGCGGCTTGCTCCAGCACTGGACGCGATGTTTCACAACCCCGGGCATCCGTGGACGCTTCCGCTGCTTGCGGAGAAGTGCAATATGTCTCGAGCAACGTTTGTTCGCCTGTTCCAGGAGAAGCTCGGAATTTCCGCCAGCGACTTGCTAACCGATATTCGTATGACGGTATCTGCGAACGAGCTACGTAAGACGTCCGTCTCCACGGGCGCGATTGCCGAAGTCGTGGGATATCAGTCCGAGGCCGCTTTCCAACGCGCGTTCAAACTGCATATGGGTGTTACCCCGGCTCGCTGGCGCAAGACGGCTGATGCAAAAGAAGGCGCCGGCTAGGCGAATCCCGCTACATCGCCGGTTCAAGTACGGTGGAGGGTCACGGCACGATGCCGCCTGACCCGGAGGCGCCATGGCAGCGCCTCCGTGACAAGACTCATTTGACGGCCGGGAAATCCACGTCCGTATCGTTGATTCGGTTAAACACATTGGTGAACACGGTGACCGCCATGGCGAGACTGATGTCCACCAGCTGTGCGTCGGTGTAACCGGCGCTCTTGATGGCAAAGAATTCATCTTCGGTGACGGTGCCCGACGTCTTCGTCAACGTGCGAACGAAACTCGCAAGTGCGTCACGCTTAGCGTCGCCCGTAGCACCACCCGAGCGGAGCTGAGCCAAGACCTCCGGCTTCAGACCCGTCATCTTGCCCAGCACACTATGAGCGGCCACGCAGTAGTCACAACTAGCGACGGTGCTGACCACAAGCTTGATGGTTTCCTGATCCTGTTTGCTTAGCGTGCCATGGGCCAAGACACCATCGGCGTTCAGGACAGCCTGCAGTGCCGCGGGATTCAACGCGCCAATAGCCGCGAAAGTATGGGGCACACCACCGGCGACCTTTCGAATCTGCTCGAAGACTTCAGCGGTGGCACCGGTAGCGGCTTCGACGGCAGGGGTAAGAATGCGTGACATAAATAACTCCGAACTAGCGTTGAGGGTGAAGTCACTTTAAGCGGGAAGGTCGAGTTATTTAATGCTGTAAACGTTACTTTTTATGCCACTTCGTCTCATTTATTCGAGGCGTGTCGCCCCGTCAAAATGATTGGAAGCGACACGCCTCTAACACCCCTTGGCGGCGCCATTTCGGTAGTGGCGCCAGGACATAGATCCATTTGCTTGCCATGATTGAAACCGATGGCCCGATTGACCGTAAGCAAGCCTGTCGAGTGGTGCGACATATCAGTTGCGGAGGAGGGTGGAGTCGGATTCTGCTGCGGTCGACGGGACACCGGGGCGCGCTCGCCCCCTCACCGATCGAGGAGATGTATGGCGCAAGCTTGCACCAAGCCACTCTTCCTCGCCCGCGCAAAAAACACCGATTTACATCAGCCAGCTAACCAGCCCTGGATTTTGATGATGCCTGCCTTCGCCTCCACAGCAGTTTCAGCTGACCGCTCAGCGCTGACCGAGCGCTTTGGGTCAGGCTCTCTTCCTGACGTTGTGAGAGGACGAGCAGGGCAGTAAGACTCGGTGTGGATTGCGACGATGAGATTCACGCCGCTACGGCTACGTTGCTTCGTCAAAATGTCGTCTAGACCGCTTCGTTCGCCACGAGTTCGGCAAGGCTTTCGTCAGTCGAGAGAGCGCTTTAAAGCATGTCAATATCCAGTCGACACTTGGCCGGCGATGTCGACCTGAAGCCGCGACGGAATGTAGATTCCCACTCTCATGGCCCGGTATGAACGGCGTTGGCCGGAGAATCCTCTCAACGAGGCTGTCTGCCAAGTCTTGCGCGCTCACCGCAGATGAACTTCTTATTCTCGTGTTCGTGATCTCTGTGGGATCAGTCTACAGATCCGTCAGGAGCCAACTCATGAGCAAGAATCCCAAGACTTCTCCCAGCCATCCCGGACCTCAAAAAGATTCGAGCGATGAACGCCAAGCACCGGACGGCTCAGTCCCGAGCGTTGGTTCGGATCCGGGGCGACCATTGCCAACCAACGCGGTGAAGCGCCCCGACCAATCTCTCGATACGGGAGGAGGGGATGATCCTGGCGATGGTCGCGTGCATGGAAGTGGGTTTACTGGCGATAACGGAAAATACGAGCAGCAAAGCGGCTCGGGAAAGCCGGTGTCCCAGCAACCGGGCCACAACGCTGATCTAGGCGCCGAAGGTGATGAGCGCGATCGCGGGGTGCGCGAGGATCGGGAAGAGCGGGCGTTAAAACGATAGCGGTCGCGCGAGTGAAGGGGCAGAGGCTTTCCCTCTTCAGTGAGAGCGATCCTGGTTTGGTCCTCCCTATTTCCCGCATTGGAACATAGAGTCAGGCGCCACCTTCGAGGCCTACATCGCCGGCCCAAAGGGCAGGCCAAGATGTCCACACACCTGTCGCAGCGCGGCTGAATCCATCCCCTTCGGCCTATGGAGGTAGCTATGGGTGTTATCGAGACCTTTATCTCGCGCAACGCCGAGTTCGCCGAACGCGGCTTTACCCCGGACCTGAAAATCATCCCCTCCTTGCGGACGATGATCATTGGCTGCGTCGACCCACGCGTCGATCCGATGGACATTCTCAAGCTGGAACCGGGCGAAGCGGCGATCATCCGCAACGTAGGTGGCCGAGTGATGCCTTCTCTGTTTCAAACCTTGGCAATCTTGGGCGCGGTGACGAAGGCCAGCGGGGTGGAGATTGGCAACGGCTGGAACCTGATCATTCTTCATCACACCACATGCGGGATCATTGGGGCTTACCACCATGCCCCGGCGATGCTGGCGAAGTACATGGGCGTCGCTGAAGATGGGCTCGACGCGCTCGCGATCACCGACCCCTATAAAGCCGTCGCGATCGATGTGGCGGCGTTGAAGGCCAATCCGAATTTGCCGGGCGGGTTCATGGTCTCGGGCCTGGTCTATGACGTCGATACAGGACTCGTCAAGACGGTGGTAGCCGCGGCGTTGCTGCGAGACGAGTAACGCTGGGATTCGTCTCTTGTATTCGAGAGGTTCACGCGACTGAAAAAGTCAGCGCGCTGACTTTTTCAGCAGATACCTCATTCGCGGGCACGGCGCGGCGTACACGGAGCGCCTTGGGTCAGGTTCACTTCCTGACGCTGTGAGAGGACGAGGAGGGCAGTAAGACTCGGTTTGGGTTGCGACGACGCCGTCAACGGACGGGGTCGCGCCAAGTTATGCCAGCGCTGCCTGCAAATCCGCCATTTCCTTACGCAGCGTCGCGTTTTCTTCTTGAAGCTCGGCCACTTGCCTGCGTAGCCTCGCGAGAATTTTCCAGCGGTTGGCGGAAACCGGCACGACGCAGGACATTTTGAAACTTCTCAACGGGACGCGTGCCTAAACTTCCGGTGCAACACAACGCTGACATGAAAGCCGAAGATGTCTTTCGTGCGACAACATCGGTGGTGACTCAAGTGCTGTAATCAGTCGATGGTCAGCGTGAGTGAGTCCCGTCAGCTCTACGCGTGGGCATAACGCGAAGGCGGCAATCCGACATAACGGGTAAAGGCGACGCTGAAGGCGCTGGCGGAACTGTAGCCAACACGTTGCGCAATTTCGGCGACGCCACCTTCTCTTCGCCACAGCAAGTTCTTGGCCATGGCCATGCGCCAGGCGAGCAGATATTCGATCGGTGCCACGCCCACGGCGCGGCTGAATCGCTCGAAGAACGCTGAGCGGGAGAGAGCGGCCTCTTTCGCCAGCTGCGCGATCGTCCAGGGTAGGGTCGGGCTTTCGTGCATTCGTCGTATCGCGACCGCGAGACGTTCGTCGGCGAGCCCGCGCACGAGACCTGGCGACGCCGCAGTCCCGGCCGTGGATCGGAGTGCTTCGATGAGAAGAACTTCTAGGAGTCTTGCCAGGATGACATCTCGCGCTGGTCGCTGCTCGCGAGATTCCTCGCCTACGAGCTGCACGAGGGTGGCCAGCCTCTTCTCGCCACGAACGTGCACGAGCTGCGGGAGGAGCGACACCAGCAAGGCCGCATCCGGCGAACCGAAGACGCAGTAGCCAATCAGAAATTGAACGTCAGGCGGGCCGCTTTGAATGCCATGTCTGAACTCGCCATGCGGCAGCGCGACGGGCGCGGTATGGAAGGCCTCCGATGTCGCTGGCTCGAGGCTCGACATCGTGAAGCCATACACCGAGGGGATCAGCACAAAGTCGCCCTCCTGGAGGGTGATCGGCTCGCGTCCGTCGACCGCGAGGCGGCACGAACCGTCGAGGATTACGCAATAGAAGGGTCGCCCTGCTTCTGAGCGGCGAACACCCCAGGGACCTGCGCCGCTGACGACTTTCGAGAACGGGGCGCCTGGTTGGAGCAACGTGACCACCTCGGCAAGCGGGTCGATCATAACAGGACTCCTGCGAACGAAATATGGACTTGCGATTGTAGCAAGTCCGGTGGCAGACACCTATCGTTTCGGTATCGCAAATCACCACACCAGGAGTCCCCATGAAAACTGTCCTGATCACCGGATGCTCGTCCGGCTTCGGCCTCGAAACCGCCCGGTACTTCCTCGATCGCGATTGGAAAGTCATCGCCACGATGCGCACGCCGCGCGAGGACGTTCTGCCTCGTTCCGAGCATCTGCGTGTGCTTGCTCTCGATGTCACCGATTCTGAGAGCGTCCGTCAGGCGGTGGAGGCGGCAGGGCCGATCGACGTCCTGGTCAACAACGCAGGCATCGGTGTGATGGGTGCCCTGGAAGGCACCTCGATGGAAACGGCCCGCGAAGTCTTCGAGACGAACACTCTCGGGACGATGGCGATGACCCAGGCGGTGCTGCCTCAGTTCCGGGAGCGAAAGGCTGGTGTCATCGTGAACGTCACGTCGAGTGTGACGCTAAAACCGCTCGCTCTGCTTTCCGTCTATACGGCGAGCAAGGCGGCGGTCAACGCGTTCACCGAGTCGCTTGCGCTGGAACTACAGCCATTCAATGTGCGCGTGAGTTTGGTGCTGCCGGGACGAGCGCCAGAGACCCGCTTCGGTGAAAACGCACAGCCGCGGATGCAGGGTGGCATCCCCGAGGCGTACGCCGGATTCGCGCAGAGTGTCTTCGCCGGAATGGCGCAATCGTCTGCGGTCACTCGGGCGCTGGACGTGGCAGAAGCGGTGTGGCGTGCGGCGAACGATCCATCTTGCCCGGTTCGCATTCCTGCTGGCGCGGATGCCGTGGTGTTGGCCGAGGCCGAAGCACGCTGAACTCAGAGTCCGCCAGCGCAGCAAGACGGCGCTGGCCACACGTCAATGGATAAGAACGGAGATTGCCATGCACAACAAACCCGTCGCCCTGGTCACCGGGGCTAATCAAGGCATCGGTCTTTAGATCGTAAAGGATCTCGTGGCACACGGCTTCACTGTGCTGGTCGGGTCGCGCAATCTCGAGCGCGGCGAGGCTGCGGCCAAGGAGGTCGGGCCGGATGCGCACGCGGTTCAGCTCGACGTGACGGATCAGGCTTCGATCGCGGCTGCGGCGCAGCGCGTCCGCAACGAGCTTGGCCGCCTCGACGTGCTCGTCAACAACGCGGCCATCTCACATACGCGACGGCTGCCGGGCATGTCCGTGGAGGAGTTCGCCAAGTCGACCCTCCCGAGCAATGTGTCCCTCGATGAACTGCGGGCGGTGTTTGAGACCAACGTGTTCGGCGTCGTCGCCGTCACCCAGGCAATGCTGCCGCTGCTGCGCGAGGCGCCCGCAGCACGCATTGTCAACGTGTCGAGCGGTGCTGGCTCGCTTACTCGGAACTCGGATCCAGCATTTCCCTTGCGCTCGATCTTCGGCCCCGTCTATCCCGCGTCCAAAACGGCTGAATGCGGCCATCAAACTTAAGCCAACGTAATCTATTGAAAATAGTAGAAACACGTTCTCGTCATCGGTGGCTTTTGGTCGTTGCGTCTGCCAAATAAGTTGAGCCAGTGGCGATAAGGGCCTTGAGACGTGGGCCACCGATTCATGACGGCCAATAAACATGGGCCAGAGCAAATGACGGCCCATAGATCTGGGCCGTCGGCGGGAGTTGGATTCAGAGTATTGGAGACGAACGGGTATCGATGTCGTCGGACCTCACGGACAGTTTCGCGCCGAAACAATGGAACGCAATGAGGGAGGCGTATAGCCTACGATGATCTTCAGCTCGGGCTCGTCCCTGACCAGCATAATCGGAGCGCCTAGATCAATCCTGTAGCTCGCCATGTTCTCAATTGAAGGTGCGATCTGCAGAATCCCTCTAAGGTGGTCGACGACGATCAGCGTGGTGATCTCGGAAAGGGCGAGGGCGAGCGTTTGAGCTTGAGAAGTCCTAGCCCAGCTGACCAGTGCTTCCAAAACCGAGCGCCGTTGGGCGCGGCCGCAGTGTCCCTCGACGACGTCCCGGAAGTGTCGATATACATGAAGAAAAAGCATCTGACCCAGCCTGCCAAGGCGTGGGCCGATGATCCAGCCGTCAACGGCCGGGCAACAATCGTAGCCCGAACCCGTATCCGCTATCGAGCGCCTTTGTGCGTAAACTCCGCTCGTGCTGATATCAACCAACTCGCTGATACCGAACTCACGCGACGCCTCCAAGTTGACTTCACAAGCATACTGTCGGATCCGCTCGTAGCATGAAGAAGTAATTGGGGTTCGAACAGCTCCCCATGAGCATGGATCGCGCGCCTGCGCCCAGCTGCGAAGGATGGCATACACGATTTCATCACTGAGCATGGCATCTGTAGCCGATTCATCGAATGTTTTTGTTGCGAAAATCTCGTATTCATGACTTTTTGCAGACTGTCTCGGATAGGGCGATTGCCGAGGTTGCATCACAATGGCCGGCTCAATGCGCGCATACGCTTCGCTTCGAGCAGATTTATCGGAAGAGATGAGTGTGGTCCGTCTACGCTCGTTCTCTGCTACGCGAAGGTAGGCGGTAAGGCTCTGGTGCACTTCGGCCGTCGGCCATTGATCCATACCAAGTAACGCTCGACTACGGTCGAAATGGTCTTTCCCGCATACGCAGGCAAGCAGTTTTACCCTTGCCGAAGGTTGCGCTTTTTGTAGTAGTGGCCGTCCGCAGGTACAGGTGTCGACGAGGAACTCGCGATGCCATGGACAGATTGAGATCCAAGGCAATTGATGCAGCATGGTGTGATAACCGTAGGCAAAGCAGGTGGGGCAACCACGCAATTTGGTTTGGGAATCGTCGTCGGTTCCACACATACCCCTGTAATCGAAATCGATCTCATTCTTATAGGGATACCAGTCTTTCCGAGCGGACTGAATGCATGGATCTTCTGTCAACGAGGTGGCATCCCAGGTATGGAGAGCCTCCCATGGAATACGGTGTCCAATCCGCAGCATGCGCTGAACGAGGGGAGGGGTTCCAAACATAGAGGGAAATTGGTGTAACCAAAGGCTATTCAGGCGGGAAAGACGGTAGAGGCGGCCAAAGGGTGAGAGGTAAGGTACCGAAGACAGTTCGCTGCCAATGAGTGAGGTTTTCTGATGCCGGAATGATGCGGCGTCGCTCATGGCCGGCCCTGCCTCTGCCGGGAAGCTTCTAGCTTGAGATAGCCGGCGCGCAAAATTGCCTCCTTGATTTCGCCTTGGGTGAATTCCTTAAAGGTGTCTTTGCATCCCGCGACGTTCACCAGCAGACGTTTCACGGCGAGCTCGAAAATCATCATGGGAAGGTCGCTGAGGCCAGCCAGTTGAGCCTCTTGACGGATTTCGTTTAGGGCGGCTACGAACTTGCTCGCCTCACTGGCCAGCCGCCAACCAACCGCGTACGCCCCAGGCCCAAAAAAAGCTGAGAAAGTCACACCCAGATGTTCGGCGGTGTCGTATCGGGACAGGGCATGCGCAATTTCGCTCAAGCCCTCCAAGCCCCGGAAGGTGTGTTCCGCCATAAAGAAGCGCCGAATGACGTGTGGCGGCATACCGTTTACACGTGCCTCCCATTTTTTCCCAAAGGCTTTGGCGTCATCGGACTGGTTCACTAGTACGCAAAGAAGACGGAACCCATCGACGCCCACTGCGTCGTCGATATTTGCCAAGTAGTCGTAGTCGTCGACACTGAGCCGTTGCGCCTCGTCAATGAAGAGGATGAAACGGCGCGAACCGGCACGCTGACAATCGCTCGAAATGCGACTGACGATCTGCCCTAACCGATCAATCGCAGCGGAACCAGGGTGATAACTAAGCTTCAGGGCACCCTGGATGACTTTGTAGAAAACGTTGTCTGAGCCATTGGTGCGGCGAGGAATGCTGACCCAGCAGGTTGGAGCTGGCTGTTTCAGCCACTGGAGGTGCGTGGAGAGGTATGAGGAAGCATACGATTTCCCATCACCCGAACGGCCCAAGATTTGGATCCCACGATACCCATCTTCGAGCGCAATCAGGATGGCGTCGCCCAAACTTTCGATCGGTTTGGTGGCCACTTTAGGGCGATTATCATCTTCCATCATCGGATGCAGGTTCATTGGCAGTCCCTAACGTTGTCGAACGAGACGCGGCCGGTAAGCGGGGTTTCTGGGGGGCGCGCGGGAGCGGGCGAATGAACGGTGCTGGCCACGTCGATTTCGCCATTGCTTATTAGCTGTAAAAGTCGGGCTGCCTGGTCGGCCGCCGTGCGCCCGTTGCTGGAAAGCGTGTAGGCGGCATAGGCGCTGATCGCGCTATGCGCACCGCTGATAATGAGCTCGCCGCTCCGCGTCAGCTTGAGAATGCGACGCCGCGTGGTGAGATCGTGTCGATGCACGTTCCAAGGTGACGCTGCTTCAAGTGTGCAAATCTCATTGAGGGCTTCGTCGACCATGACAATGGTGCGCAGGTCTTCAAGGTCGATGAGGACCGAATACTCTTTGTTTAGAAGATCCCATTGTTTGTCGATGCTCAGATGGCGATAGGAAACACCGAAGAGGTTCACGTGCACGGGCTTGCCCAGACGGCGTGAACCTTTAAGGCGTATTTGGCGAACTTGCGTGGTGAGGGCTTTTGCGTCGCTTTCGTCGTGCGGCGGCGATGGCCAAAAAGCTGCGTTTGTCTCGTACTCCATCAAGATTTCGATGGGGCTTCGTTTTTGCCGGGACGGCAGTGACGACACGTTGTGCCCGGTCATGATGACGTCCAGAAAATCCTCCAGTGCCTGGATGGATACGGGGTGATCGGAGCCCTTCCATCCTGACGTGGCGGTTGGGTTCTCACCGAGTTTCTGCGGGGGCTCAAACCCGCCAGGGAGGTCTCTGAAAGCACCTACCTCCAGTCGATCGAAAAATTGCTCGATGTTTGGCCGTATTTCTGGAACGTAGGCGGCCCCGAGGTTAAGAACGCCATCGTAGTAGTTCCCCCATGTTTCAAGGGGAAGCTTCGCTTTGTGGGCTTTCGCGTTATCCATCGCCGTGAGGCGACTGGTCATGCAGCCAAGGCCCAGGTTCTGCGGCATCGTGGCGCCGGGCACATAAGCCATGTCTGGTGCTACCAAGTCGCGGGGCGTCCAAGGACGCATGGACTTGGCGAAGCACTGTGCTACATCGAGAGCACTGTAGCCTTGACCGAACACCAGCTTCCAAGACATGACCGCGGTCGAGTTCACGTCGATCAGGACCAGTACCCACACCTTTGTGATCTTTTGTTTGACAAGCTCGCCACGCGCATTGGGCAAAAGGAGCGTGAACTTGACGTCCTTAGAGTGTGCGTCGAACTCGAATCGATCATAGGGTTGAGGCGCAATGAGCTCACTCAGCGAGCGAATTTTCGGCTTTACTAGCGTGGTGGATTCCGGTTCACCAGCGGTGAGTGCTTGTGCACGCATCCGGCGCACATAGCGAGCGAATGCCCGACGCCCCTTGTCGGGTTCGTTCAGTGGCCAACAGTCTTTGTGCCCTCGCTCGATGAGCAATGCCCGAATGGTTTGCAGCAGGCGTTTGAACGACGCTGGCAGGCGCCCTGGTGGTAGCGCGTGTTTATAACCGGCGAGGTGTGCTCCAATGTCCGGATACACCTTCAGCAATGACTGCATGGCGTGTGGGCGGCCGGTCGCGGGCACTTGCGCTTGTGCATGTCTAGCTTTCCGTACCCCCCAAGGGAGACATGCGCGATAGCCGTAGCATTGACCGTTGGGCGCAGCCGTGAAGGCCTTCTCGACGACGAGGCTCAGCGTGCTGCGATTGACTTTGCAGGCCTTAGCCGCATGTCGGATGGACTTTCCACGCAGAATAGCCAGGAGCGCATCGCAGCGAGCCTTAAAGGCATCGCGATGTGGCTCGGCGACCAGCCGTGTGTCGAGACGTTTCCATAGAAGTGCCAGGGCGAGTTGTGCGGTGGAGATATCGGTCGACATCAAGAGGCCTCCCGAGTAAGTCGGGTGCCGCCGGACACCGGAAGATCGAGCGGAAAGGTGAGCCACCCTGCGTGAATCAGTGTGCAGACGGCCACTCGCACGGCGGAAGCCACGAAATCGGGGAGGCTAGCCTCGATCTGGATAAACGAAAGGGAAGCGACTGCAGGGGAAAAGAGCTCCTTGACGCGACCGGCAATGATTTCGGAATCGCCTAAACGACGAGCTGCTTGGACGTGTGGGAGGAGTCGCAAGAAATTCGCCACGTGTTGGGCACGGCGCCGCAATTCGTGTTCGTACACGAAGTCGAGCGATAGCCCTGCGTTGTGGGCAGACTGGTCCCAAAGCGCAGCATCTTTGGGCTTGACGCCATCTTTGGAACTGGAAAATTCGTCGACGCCAACCAACGCCCAGTAAACTTCCTTGCCGTCGGTTGAGCGCGTCCAAAAATCGAGTTCAACGCTGTGTCCCGAATACAGATCAAGAGTCCGAGGACGTTCCACACAAGCCACGATCAAAGGATCAAATTCTTGCTCCAGCCAGAAGGCAAGTCTAAGGACTCCAACAAGCATCACCGACCGACCATGCCTCGGCGAGCGGGTGATGTAGATATCTTCGCGATCAAGCTCCTGTTTGGTCAGAGGCCTCGGTTCAAAAGGTAAGGTGGCAAGTGCCATGGATTCTCCAAAGTAATCGGAAGTTCGATGAGACCGCGCGCACGACCCGAGCGGGTGCGTGCGACAGAAATGAGCCGCAAGCGATCCCGCGAGCCAGTCGCGGGCCCGGCCTGTTGTGGTGAAAAGGGCGCACGCCGGCTTAGCTCGCGCACCTACCTTCAAGGTGACGGCTAGGCCGAGTCAGGCTGGTTCAAAACGGCCATGGCCGGACCCGGGGACGACGACGCGGAAAATTCTCCCTTTTTGGGAGAAAAGCGTCAGCGCATCCGTCAAAAAGGGCATCGCCGCCGTGGGGGACGAATCAGCTGAAATTCGACATAGCCTTCACCAGGGGACGCCCTCGTGGCGCGATCCCCGGGCAAAGATCGTCGGGTCAGCCTGGCCGCAACTCGGTCGAGGCACCGTGGGGAGCGAGGCGAAGCCGGTAGCTCAATACGGCCCGTGAGACCGGGTCGATGCGAAGATCCAGGAAATAAACACGTTCCCCGGCACCGGGCGGTGCGACTCGTTGCGTGACGCGCGCATCCGCGGGGCTGGTGCCGACGGGCGGGAAGGTGCAATCGATGAGGGGGGGCGCGCAGGCAGGCAGCTCCCATGCGCCGGTAGACGCCGTGGGGTTAAGAGTTTCCAACTTCATAGTGGTTCCTTGAGGGCAGGCCGTTGGGCCTTGACTGGGATCCCCAATTGGACGAACCTATGAGCGTGAGAGGCCTTAGGGCTTCGTCGGCCCCTGTTGACGCAGGGGCTTTTTCTTTTGGGGCAAGCGTTTGCAGGGGCGATGTTTCCTCCTTTTCCGTGTTGTGTTGAAAGATTGAGATCAGGGTTTAGCGGGCATCAGCGCTACCGCCAAGAGATTCCAGCCAGGCGGCCACCTCCCTCGTTCGGGCAAACCATCCCCTTCGACCCGGTACTTTCACAATCGCCACGGGCAATGCTCCGGTCTGGGCGGCCCGGCGGAACGATCGGTCACTACCGAATCTAAAGAGTGCCGCTAGATCACGGCTCGTCATGAGCTCACCGTGAAGGTTGAGCAAGTCAAGAAGGCGAGCCCCCTCGAACGTGCGCCCCTTCTTGCGGCCATTTTGGCTATTCTTAGACATAATCGGCCAATACCGGTACTTGTGGCCATTTGACCATGCGGCGCATCTGTCCGGGCTGTCAATAAAATCGATTAATTAACGATGGCGAGAGGGCGCACAAAAGGCGCATCGGGTTCAATGGCGTATCGCGTACGCAATTGGTGCTGGCTTGCGCGCGTTATCCGACTTGCCGGTTGTCAAGATGCCTTGCAGCTATTGGATTTGCGGGAACGACACCCGCTGCGGCGCGAACTTCAGCACCTGAACGCCTTTAGAGCAGTCCTTCAAGATGGCTCTGACCCCGGAATCGTTCTGGCAGTGGCTGGGGGCAAGGACTCGATTCGCACGCATGTCGATCAGATTGAGAGCTTCAGGGCCGCCACCGCCGATTACGGGCATCTGCTGTGGGAGCGCATGCATGAACGGTGCGTGTTCGAGAAAGATGACGAGTGGCTCGATTCGAAGCTTCGCGCGCTCGGTCTAGTCAAGATCAATAGTGCCGATAAGAACAACGCCGGTTGGCTTGGGCTAAACGACAACGAATGGCTGGGCAGCGAGACCCACGACACCCGGGAGCTGACAGTCGATTGGCAGCAATTTATCTCCCTTGACGGTATTCTGTTGTTGGCCCTCCTCGCAAGTAAAGCCCATGCAGTCAGCCATCACGCTCAGGCCTCACACCTTCTGCAGGCGGCTCGTTCCGCCAGTCAAGCTTTGGGCTTTTCGCTTGCGTTCGAACGAGTGGCCCACGACAGCTGGATCGCGGTCTTTTCTGAGTTTCTCTCTGTGACACGTTGGCCCGAGAAGCCAACCGTTGATGAAGTAGATGTGGCGACGCGCCAGCTTCAAAGTGAGTCCGCAGCAGAGTTGGGTCCTGACGCCAGCCGCTCCATTAGAGAAGGTCGCCGATATTCACATGCCCTGGAGGCGCGCATCAGAGCCAATCGTTTCGCAGGGGGAGTGGGGTTCTTTGATTACCGATCGGCTGCCCCCCTCTGGGGGTGGCTCGTCGAGCATAGAGAAATGCTTTCCACGCGGGTGAGTGTGGCTGTTGAGCAAGCTATGGGGTTGCCGGCTGAGAAGATAGACATGCCCGATCCCATACGCATGCCTGAAGCGATTTACCAACGCCGAAAGCGACCGCTTTACAGCGATTTGGAGTGGCGAGTGTTTGGTGATCAACTTCCATACGACCTTGTGCCTGTGGAAGTCGTTTAATCGGCTTCAGGCGAGTGGCTTGGTGGCTGCCAGTCCAAAAGGTGGCAATGCCGGGTCGCCTAGTGAGACTCGGCTTCCTTCAAAAGCTTTTCTTGGTCGGCAACGTCCAGCGCGCTGAAGGCTCGAATCATGCGTGCAAGCCGATCATTGTCGGCATACAGGTAGGCGAGCGGCACACCAAGTGCTTTCGCCAGCCGCTTCGCAGTGGCCAGATCGGCGGCATGTACGCCTTGCTCGTACCGATTGATGCGTGTACTGGCCACAAATGGATCCAATCCAGCAAGGATACCTAGCTCTTTCTGTGAGAGACCGGCATCCTCACGAGCTTTTCTCAAGCGCTTGCTGAAGACAGATGAAGGAGCGAGTTGGCGAGGCATGTAAAACCCGTTGGTGGTGACACCTACGAGATTCGTTGCTTTGCCGTTCTGTCGATACTACGATATTCGTAGTTTTTTGGTAACCTGGAAGTTGGCCGACTCACGTGACACGGGCGAGGCGGGGCTCACATGCTTCTGCAATTGGTGTACGAGGACCAATGGGTGATCCCTGTGCCGGTGGACGCCAGGGTCCACGAAGCGCTGGATGTTCAACGTGAGCGGGCTCTTCGGTGCGAGATGGATGAGGTATTTACCTACCAACTTTCAGTGTGCGTGGCCAACTCTCTGGCGGCATTCCTTGACCCGGATCTACAGCTACCGACCGCCAATCAAGTCAAATACACAACTGACATTGCACGTCAGCTTGGCATCTCAATTCCGGCCGATGCACTGCGCTATCGAGGGGCGGCCCACGAGTTCATTGAACGATTTGAAGAGCCGTTCAAAGTGAGTCGAAAGCTTCACATCACTACACCAGACCCCACAAAGACCTGATGATTTGCCACCGAACGGCGCGCTAAGAGGCCACGCGATCAAATTCGCCAGGAGGTAGACCTTGCTTGTTGATGGCCGTTCTGCGCTCTCGCTGTGCGATGCGTCGTTTCGCGTGCTCCGTCGAAAAGCACCACGCACCATCGGTGTCGTACGCTGGGGACCCCGATCATGATTACGCTCAGTGAGCGCCTTCGCCGTCTTCTGGCAGACGAATGTCCCTTGAACGACGAGGAGGCATTTCTTCAGGCGCTATTGAAGTCCACCCTCTACGCGCACCTGCCGCTCGCGCCGGCGCCACCCGGACGCATCCAGTTCGTCCAGTTCGACCGTCCCGACAGCGGGCAGAGGGTGCTCCCGCTCTTTACCGACAGGCAGAAAGCCGACTTTGCCGCCCGAGGCAATGTACGGATCCTGGCACTTCCCGGACGAAAGATGCTGGCCCTCACGCAAGGAGCGACGCTCATGCTGAACCCCAACGATGAGAAGTACACGCTGTATCCGGAGGAAGTGACGGCGCTGCGGGCAGGCCGTGCCCTCGGAGGGATTTCGTTCGAGACGGTGGGGGAGGGTGCTGTAGGGTGTCCCCCGACAGTACCGGTCGATCCTTTGATTAGCGTACTAGCCCCGTTCCACGCATCGGACCCCATGGTGCACGCCAGTGTTGTCATGGAGATGCGCCGTGGACCTTCGGGAGACGATCGCGCACTGTTGTTGATTATCGTCACGCCACCGGCAGAAGCCGAGCGGTTGGTGCGCGCCAGTGCGGTCGTGGCGCAGCCGGCGCTGGCTTCACTATCGCTACCTCTGATGATCAGGGCGTGGGGGCTGAACGAACCGCTGCCCAAATTGTGGGAGCAGTCTGCGGTGATCCAGGCGCCGCGCCGACCTGACGATTCCCATAATGGCCTCCACTGAGGCGGCGCGAGCTAGGTTATTTCTTGCGGCGCCGCCAGTCGAAGATTTCGCGCCCACCAAATTCTCGGACATCCCCGTACGGAGGAATAGATGGCATCAGCACAGCAGCTTGAAAGAGCACTCACGCGGGCGGTACGCGAAGCAGGTGCGCGACCGGCGCTCTATAAGATGCTCATGGACAGCGAGGTTCTTGTCTTCGTTGAGGCCCCAGGAGGTCAAGTGCCGACGATATGGGATACAAAAATCGTCGCCTGGGTCAGGCGCGATGGGGTACAAGTGATTCCGATCTTTACCTCGTCGATGGCACTTCGAAAAACAAAACTTCGAGGAGAGCTGACGTACAAGGTGAAAGTGCGTGACCTCTTCGACGCAAATCGAGAAATTGCCTTCCATGTGAACCCCGGGTCCGACGCCGAGCTTCAGCTGTCGGTCGATGACGTGGCCAGCCTCCTTGATCACGACACGATCAGTTACGGCATCAGCCCGGGGAGACTCAGCGGAGATATCGATCTGTTCGCCATGTCGACCGAGCTACCAGAGTTTCAGTTGGCCCTGGGCGTCCTGTTTGCCGATCATTCGGACATCGAACAAGGCTATTTCTTTGAGATAAAGCAGGCGAGCGCGGTAGATCGTTCGCTCGTCATCGGGCTCGTGACAGAAGGGCGTAGCAAGGAGCTTCTGCATGCGATAGGGACGGTGCTCATGGATACCTACCGGGGCGAACTTGCCGTCGACACCTTGTATTTGCACGCGGAGGACCAAATCCTCCAGGCGCTCAAGCAGGCTTCCGTCCAACCATTTTATGACCGTTCTTGGGGAGCTCGCCTTAGCGTCTCGGATGCAGGGATTCAGTAGTCCTCCGTATATGTACCGGGCTTTTGCTCTCTATCCTTTCTCTATATCGAATGCTCCAAACCAACGCTGAGCAGTACACACTCTATCCAGAGGAAGTCGCTGCGCTGCGGGAGGGCCATCCTCTCGGGGGGATTTCGACCGAGACAGTAGGAAAGGGAGCGGTAGCGTTTCCTCCGACAGTTTCAGTCGGATCCCGTGGTGCACGCCAGTGTCGTCATGGAGATGCGCCGTTGGCCGTCTGGAGAGGATCGTGCACTACTGCGTGCCACGAGGGCAGGGCATGGGGGAGTGCGGAACATCACTACACGCAAGCTGAGCTGGCAGCGCGCATATCCATCGCGTCAAGTTGCCCCCGATTCATGGCGGGGCCCGGAGTTGTACTGCACGACAAGCTCAACACGCGTGCCTTGAGGACTTCGCAAGACTATTCTGAACGTCGCACCCATGTTGGCGGCCCTTTCGCGCATACCCAGAACGCCCCAGTGCCCTTGTTTGTGGATGTCACTGGCGACCGATGGGTCCATACCGATGCCGTCGTCGTCGATCACTAAGCGAAGCACTTTTTCGCCGTAATTCACGGTTACTTTAATAGTCGCCGCTTGGGCGTGTCTAAAAGCGTTGGTGATGGCCTCGCGACCTATGGAAAGAATCTCATTGGCGTAGATGGGATCAAGCGTCCGTGGCGTACCGACGACGCTTAGATCAAATTGGGCAGGGTAGTATTGGCCGAGCGAAGATCCGGCCACTTGCAATTCAGTCGTTAAATCGCATTGGGGAACGCCTGTATTTCGTAGCACGCTTACCCTGTCGCGTGCGTTGACGACGGTGCGCTGGCCAAGGCTGAATAGATCGGCCAATTTGGATCGGATGGACACGTCGTTCTGTCGGCCGACGAGCCCCACTTGTAGGACGAGTGTTTGAATGTCTTGCAGTAGCGTGTCGTGAAGGTCGCGGGCAATTCTTTCGCGCTCGGCAAGACGCTCACGAAAGCGCATTTGTTCGCGTCCAGCCACCTGCCTTAGCCGCCTCACGTGCAAGGCAAGAAGCACCAGTCCAACGACGATGAAGGCGACTATCCCGCACAGCACTTTGAACCACATGGCTTGATAGAACGCTGGCGCGATAGTGAAATAGACATCCACGGGGCGAGGACTCGTGATGCCGTCCTCATTGGTGGCAGTGACAGCAAAGTGATAGTCACCAGGGCCCAAGTTGGTGTAGTAGGCGGTTCGACGAGTGCCCACTTGTTGCCAATCCTTGTCAATGCCATAGAGCTGATACTGGAATTGCACGCGGTCAGGACGCGTGAGCGATGCCGCCGTGTATTCGATACTGATGTCGGTAGTCAACGCAGGCAAATGAACAGTCTCTGTCGCTTCAAACGTACTGTTCCCAGATGTCAGGGATAGAGCAGAAACGATGGGTTTCACTGTGTTGCGGAGTATGTGCGTGGGATCGATCCACGCCACGCCATGTAGCGTCATGACCCATACGCGGCCGTCGGGACCGAGTGCCATCGATGGGCCAGGGCGAAATAGCGGCGCGCGTCCGGCAGGTAAGCCATCCTGCTCGTCGAAACGCTCATACCCGACCCTATGCTCTGGATCATGCTGTGCTTGTTTGATCTCTGTGGCAGCAATCCGGAATACACCATCCAACGAGTTCAGCCACAGGTCGCCATCCGCTGTTTCGACAACGCCCGACGTGCTGACAAATGCTTCGTCGCGTGAACCTCGAAGTTGCCTGAAGCGGCTACCGTCAAGGTAGGCAACGCCCTTGTCACCCGTGGCCCAGACGTGGTTTCCGCGGGCGAACAGCCCGAGCACGTTACCGATCATGAGCCCATCTTTGGGGGTATATAGCCTCACCGCGCCGTTATCGAGGACGGCGATTTTCCCCTCTGGATAGGTAAACCAGATCCGGTGGCTATCATCACCAATAACCCGAATAGCCGGACCATGGGGAAGATCGGAACGGCCTCCATCTTCGATCCATGCGCCGCCCTTCAGCTCATAAAGCCCAGCCCTCGCGATGGACATCCAAAGTCCTGAGATGACATCGCCGGCGATACCCTGGCAACTCGGACCCGCGGCATCGGGTGGCAGCGGTAAGGTCTCTAATTTTCCATCGGTTAGGCCATGCAGTCCGCCCGCGCCGGAGGTCCAGACGGTGCCGTGCCAGTCAACCGAAACGCAGCCCACGTCTTTACCCAAGTCAGGATGGCTAACGATCTGATTGCCCTCGATGAGCCCCGCGTAATAGTAGCTACCCATCCACATACGGGCCTGATGATCGAAAGCAATGATTGGCCACAACAAATCGTCTGGGGTGATCAGTGACGTGAACTTGGTTGGGCTGAATTTCTCAAGTCCGTTCCTTGTGGCAGCCCAGACATTGTGTTCACGATCGGCAAAGAGGCTGACCACGTCAATCCTGCGCCCCGGGTCTTCGTTGAAGAACTCTTTAGAAAGCGAAGTCTTTCCTGCCGCCTCCGTCCATCGATAGTGTTCCAAGCCACGTGGATCTTCGAACCAGAATGCGCCGGAGGAGTCCGTGAGCGTGGAGGAGTTATCGTAGTTTCCTTGCAACACTTCGTTGTCAGGTCGGCCAAACTTGAGGGTCTCCAACTTTGCACGATCGCCTTTCTCGAATATTGATCTGCCTGTGTACATGACATAGGCGTCATCTGAATCGAGAATCCACATTGCGCTTTTGCGGACTCCGATCCATAGGGGAGACGAGCCCAGATAGCCGCTGGCTGACGTGAGAGGTCGCCATTGATTATCATCCATTAGCTTGAGGAGGTAGCGCGACGTTCCTGCGTAGAGCGCGCCATCGGGTCCGCGCACAAAGCTGAAAACACCGCCGGCTGCCAGACTGTCCAAGTCGTAATTGACGATCGTATTGCCATGCAGTCGACTGATACCCCCAAAGGTGTAGCCGATCCAGAGATCGCCATCCGACTCGGCAAACAGGGATTTAATGCTGGACTGGGGCAGCTTTTTTCCGATACGGAGGTCAAAGTGGACACCATCGAACCTCACCAGACCGCTTTCCGTGCCGATCCAGAGGTAACCATCGGGTGTTTGATCCATGGCGTTTACGACGGCCTCTGGTGCACCCTCCCTGGTCGTCCAGATCCGGTGGTTTAGTTGATGGATGTCTACCGCAAGCGGGGATGCCTCGCCTGCCTGCGCAAAGCTATCAATGGAGAATTGGTTGGTGGGTAGGTCGGCATTTTCCTTATCGTTATCCGAAGTACTGGCCTTCGCCTTGGCTTTGCGCGTCACGTGCACGGCCGAATGCCCCGACTGCAAACCTCTCGTTTGGACGGTCAATGAAGTCGCCTCTAAAGGCAGACAAAGAGCGCCGCTGAACAAGAGCAGGATCGTTGCCGGTGTCATGCGAAACATATCTTTTCCTTGGGAGCTAAGCGCAGCGATCGTGAGCTGTAAGGAATGGCCAATCCAACCACAGCGTGGGCGCCAGACGTTGCTGTGCCATAGATCGCGGTGCCTGCGTAGTTGACCGATTTCGACAGCTGCATCGTCGCGCATCCCCCATCGTGGGGAAGCGATGGGGATGAAGATGCGGTATGTCTACAACATCGCAATGTGGTTGGCGGGCCTTGGCTCATGAAGATGTTGTGCGGGAACATTGACCCAGGACGCGAGTGTAATCCCGAGTCCGTCGGGTTTGTCGTGCATCGCGGGTAGCCTGACATGCGCCGTGACTGCTTTCCCGCTTATCGCTCTTTCTTTACTGTTGGCTGGCTATGTCTACTCGTTGCGTGCACTGCACCGATCAGGCCTCCCGCCGTTACCAGATCGGTACCGCACGACGACCTCGCCGAGGCTAAGCAGTTGGCTCAGCAGGCAGCCGGGGAGTCAGGGCCAGAGCGATCAGCCCTCGGTTGGTCTCGTTGTGCCGCTGCAGCTTATCGAGCCGCGGACACCGACGATGAGATAAAGGGCCACGAGGCTGTAACGCTTGGCACGACGTGCACGGACAAGTTGCTGGACTACCTGCTGAGTACCGAACCGCAACATTGGCACTCAACCACCATTGATCTTGCCGGGGCTCCGCTTACAGTCGAATTGCGCGGTATCTCCCCCAGTCTTTCCGGTCCAATCCGACTTACTCTTGCGGATAGAGTGAATTTGCCGCGATCGATGGGGCCGCGCTTTGCCAGTCCCGGTTTCGGGGTCGCGTTGGTGGCCGCATCGGCCCGCTGCAGTGACCGTCCTATCTGCAAGGTCTATCCCGTCGAGGGTATCTTTCGCCCGGCCACGGCATGGATCGAATCGGGCGAGAGGGGTCAACTTCGGCTGGTGGTGAGTGATCCGTTAGCGCATCCCATCGTTGTCATTGGATTCCATACGTACCCGCTGGCGATGGACATATCGGCCCCGGCCGCCATGTTGGTCGAGTCCTCCCGGCTTAATCGCCTGGCGGTGTGGAACCTGCTAGGCGGCAAGCAAATCGAGTTGCGTCAAGGGGTCTATTTGTTGCAGGACTATGACCCGAACAAGACCCCGATCGTGATGGTGCATGGCCTTGGCGCGAGCCCGCTCATCTGGGCACGCCTGACCAATCAGATCCTCGGCTCGCCGGACCTACGCGCGCGCTATCAGATATGGCAGGTGATCTATCAGACCAATGCGCCGGAACTCGTCGATCGCCTGAGAGTTCAACAATTCCTCGACAACGCCTGGAGCCAGCTCGATCCCGACGGGCGGGACGCCGCGCGGCATGGCATGGTGTTCATCGGCCACAGCATGGGTGGCGTGGTTGCGCGTCTGTTGACGGCTGACAGTGGGGACGTGCTATGGGACGCAGCCATCACGGTGCCTTTTGATCAAGTTCGTGGCAGTGAGCGTGATCGGACGTTGGTCCACAACGTGCTCGATTTCAAGCCGTATCCAGGCGTCGGCAAAGCCATTTTCCTGGCGAGTCCGCATTTGGGAAGTCCGCTCTCCGATGACTTCATTGGCCGTCTGGCCAGGCGCATCGTCACGCCGCATGGGCCTGAGCCGGACGCTCTGCGGCGTATCGTGGATGCCAACCCTTCGACTGTGCAGAGCGATCTTCTGATGGACTACCGCAAGGAAGGCATCAGCAGCATCAGCACACTCAGCACAAACCAGCCGGTAAGCCATGCCGCCCAAGCACTCATGCCAGCCAAGGGCATTCGTTACTACACCATTGCCGGAAATCTGCCGGGCGCCAGCGTGCCAGGCGATGGCGTGGTACCGCTGGCTAGCGCGATTCTCGCGGGCGCCATGTCGACGATCATCGTCACATCCGGACACAAGGTCTACAACAACGATCAGGCGATCGCGCAGGTCATCAAGATTCTCCGGGAGCCGCCTAATGGGTGCAGCACTGTCGTTCCACCAGCAACAGGGCAATCCAGCCCTGATCAGCAAACGAGCTGCATAGCGACTCAATAGTCTGCTCGCAGCTTGGAGATAACCATATCTCTTTTTCTAGCTACCGGAGCGCGGTCCGGTGCAGTTGCTTGAATGAATCCGAGAGTTCTTGGCCAAGGTGTGACTCCAGCGTCCTACATCGGCATGCGGATTTCGTGTGTTTTTTTGTCGAGACACGTCACAAAGCAACAAGAAGATGTGGCGCCTTTCATCGATGCTACTCGCACCCGATCTGACGCTCGCAAATTGGTTGTCTCGACTGGAGATCATGCAAATGCACGTAGATCGCAATTGTCATATTGCCGACGCTCTTACGTCCCTCTTGCGTGGGTGCCAAGAGGCAATGTTGGACCAACAGGTACATAGTTTTCGCGGGTGTGGTGTTTTTCATGAATCCAGATAACGACATCCTTACCACTGATACCGGTGCGCCGCTAGCCGACAATCAGAACAGCCTCACCGCCGGTCCGCGTGGACCGCTACTGATGCAGGATCACCAGCTCTTCGAAAAGCACGCGCATTTCAACCGGGAGCGCATTCCCGAACGCGTTGTCCACGCAAAAGCTTCGGCGGCGTTTGGCACGCTCACCGTTACCCATGACATTACCCAATACACCCGCGCGGCGCTGTTTAAGCTGGGCACGCAGACTCCGATGTTGGCACGCTTCTCCACGGTTGCGGGCGAGCGCGGCGCGGCTGATGCCGAACGCGACGTGCGTGGCTTTGCGTTGAAGTTCTACACTGACGAAGGCAACTGGGACCTGGTCGGCAACAACACGCCGGTGTTCTTCATCCGCGACCCGTATAAGTTTCCCGACTTCATCCACACGCAGAAGCGGGATCCACGCAGCAACATGCGCAGTGCCACCGCAATGTGGGACTACTGGTCACTGTCGCCTGAATCGCTGCATCAAGTCACCATCGTGATGAGCGACCGTGGCCTGCCGGCCAGCCTGCGCCACATGCACGGTTTCGGCAGTCATACCTACAGCTTCTGGAACGATAGGGGCGAGCGCTACTGGGTGAAGTTCCACTTCAAGACCCAGCAGGGCATCGAGAACCTGACTAACACCGAGGCGGCCAAGCTTGTTGGGGAAGACCGCGAATCGCATCATCGCGACCTCTACGAGGCAATTGAGCGCAACGACTTCCCGCGGTGGACGTTGTTCGTGCAGATCATGCCGGAGGCTGAGGCGGAGAAAACCTCATACAACCCGTTCGACCTGACGAAGGTGTGGCCGCACAAGGACTACCCGCTGATCGAAGTCGGTGTGCTGGAATTGAACAAGAACCCAGATAACTATTTTGCTCAGGTCGAGCAATCCAGCTTCTCGCCGGCCAATGTGGTGCCCGGTGTCGGGTTCAGCCCAGATAAGGTGCTGCAGTTTCGTATCCTCTCTTACGCCGATGCAGCGCGCTATCGACTGGGTGCGAACCATGATCAATTGCCGGTGAACCAGCCGCGCTGTCCAGTTCGCAACTACGCGCGTGATGGCCAGATGCGATTCGGTGACAACGGCGGCGGTAGCGTGAACTACGAGCCGAACTCGTTCGGCGGTCCGGTCGAGGACCACTCCGTAAAAGAGCCCCCGTTGAAGATTTCCGGGGACGCTGACCGCTTCGATCATCGTGCCGGAAATGACGACTATCGCCAGCCAGGTGACCTGTTCCGACTAATGAACGACAGCCAGCAGCAACAACTATTCGGCAACATTGCAGCGGCCATGCAGGGCGTGCCGAATGAGATCGTGCGGCGCCAGCTGAGTCATTTCGCCAAGGCCGACCCGGCCTATGCGGCCGGTGTAGCCAAGGCGCTGGGCTTCAAGGAATACACGGAAAAGAACGAGTTTGGCTAAGAAATGCCTGCTTTCATCCGCGACTGAGTCGTTTCCAATATCGAAAACGTCAGTCGGTCACCGTCACTACCTGCTTGAATGGAGATCGCCATGACACTCACTGCAAAAGCCACCCCCGGTTCCCAACTTCTGACGCCTAAGGATCACGCATTGATCCTTATCGACTTTCAGTCGCAGATGTCCTTCGCAACGCATTCGATCGAGATGATCACGCTGCGCAACAACGCCGCCTTGATTGGGCGAGCGGCGGCGAGCTTCAAAGTCCCAACTATTCTCACGACGGTTGCCGAGAAGAGTTTTTCAGGCCCGATGTTTGCCGAAATCACCGATCCATTTCCGGGTCAGAAGCTCCTTGACCGTACGTCGATGAATTGCTGGGAAGATGCTGCCGTCATCAAAGAAGTAAACGCGATCGGCAAAGGACGCTTGGTTTTCGCCGGCTTGTGGACGTCCGTTTGTATTGTCGGACCAACCTTGTCAGCTATTGAACAAGGCTATGAGGCCTACGTCATCGCAGATGCTTGCGGCGATGTTTCCACCGAGGCACACAATCGCGCGATGGACAGGATGGTCCAGGCCGGCGTGCGGCCCATGACGTCGCTGCAATATCTGCTGGAGTTGCAACGCGATTGGGGACGCACCGAGTCCTACGATAGCACCACCGGAATCGCCAAGTTATACGGCGGCGCCTATGGCCTCGGCGTGATCTACGGTAAGACCATGTTCGCGGCACAAGGCGGTTGATCTTACGCGTACGGCGCGCGTCGTGACGATAAGCCATTCGATTCCATCGTGGGAGATCTGACATGAAGCCCTATCTGTTTTCACTGGCCGCTGGCCTGCTGGTCGGCGTGGTCTATGCCCTTGTGCATGTCCGGTCTCCCGCGCCGCCGGTTATCGCGCTAATTGGTCTGCTTGGCATTCTTGTGGGTGAACAGATTCCGCCGCTCGTCAAGCAGGTGGTTGGTGGGCAGGTGAGTGCGGTGGCGTGGGTGGCGCAGCAGGTTAAGCCGCATGTCTTCGGACAGTTGCCACAGGGCAAGCAAGCGAGCACCACGGCCACGGACACAAAAAAGGAAGAAGTGCTATGACTGCCGACCGTATCGAACCGGAGCTGCTGTTGCTCAACGGACGTTTCGCGACGCTTGATCCAGCTCAGCCGAGGGCAAGTGCCGTCGCCATAGGAGATGGACGATTGGTGGCCGTCGGACAGGATGAAGAGGTACGGGCATTGGCCGGAGATGGAACGCGAATCGTCGACCTCGGCGGTCGCAGCGTACTTCCGGGTTTGATCGACAATCACATGCACATCATTCGTGGTGGCCTTAATTTCAACATGGAGCTGCGCTGGGATGGCGTACGCTCGCTTGCCGACGCGATGGACATGCTGCGGCGGCAGGTGGCGATCACGCCGGCGCCGCAATGGGTACGTGTCGTAGGCGGTTTCACCGAGCACCAATTCGTCGAAAAGCGTCTGCCGACTATCGCAGAACTCAATGCTGTGGCGCCGGATACGCCGGTGTTTCTGCTCCACCTTTACGACCGCGCGCTGTTGAACGCCGCGGCATTGCGGGCCGTGGGCTATACCAAGGAAACGCCCGAGCCACTGGGCGGTCACCTCGAGCGGGACAAGGCGGGTAACCCAACGGGGCTGCTGCTGGCCAAGCCCAATGCCGCGATCCTGTATGCGACCTTGGCCAAAGGGCCGAAGTTGCCCTTCGACTATCAGCTCAACTCCACGCGCCACTTCATGCGCGAGCTCAACCGGCTCGGTGTCACCGGTGCCATCGATGCCGGCGGTGGCTTCCAGAATTATCCGGACGACTATGCCGTGATCCAGAAGCTGTCCGACGATGGCCAGATGACGATTCGGCTGGCCTACAACCTGTTCACCCAGAAGCCAAAGGCGGAAAAGGAGGACTTCCTCAACTGGACGAAGACCTCCAAGTACAAGCAGGGCGACGACTATTTCCGCCACAACGGTGCCGGTGAAATGCTCGTGTTCTCGGCCGCGGACTTCGAAGACTTCCGGGTACCGCGCCCTGATATGCCCGAGTCCATGGAAGACGACCTTGAAGGCGTCGTGCGCGTACTGGCCGAGAATCGGTGGCCGTGGCGCATGCATGCGACGTATGACGAAACGATCAGCCGCGCCTTGGATGTGTTTGAGCGCGTCAACCGCGACGTTCCATTGGAGGGCCTGAATTGGTTTTTCGATCACGCCGAAACGATTTCGGAGAAGTCGATCGATCGCATTGCGGCACTCGGTGGCGGCATCGCCGTGCAGCACCGCATGGCCTACCAGGGCGAGTATTTCGTGGAGCGCTACGGCGCGGCCGTAGCCGCTGCCACACCACCCATCGCCAAGATGCTGGAGAAAGGCGTCAAGGTGTCGGCGGGTACCGATGCCACGCGCGTCGCATCGTACAACCCCTGGGTGTCGCTCGCGTGGCTGACCACTGGCATGACCGTGGGTGGTCTGCGCCTCTATCCGCAACGCAATTGTCTGGACCGCGAAACCGCGCTGCGCATGTGGAGCCAGTACGTGACCTGGTTTTCCAACGAAGAGGGCAAGAAGGGGCAGGTCAAGGTCGGGCAACTCGCGGATCTGATCGTGCCCAGCCGCGATTACTTCGCCTGCGCTGATAGCGAGCTCGCCGACATGACCTCGGACCTGACGATCGTCGGTGGCAAGGTCGTTTTCGCGGCCGGTGGATTCAGCCATTTGGACGAGAACCCGCTACCCCCCGCGATGCCGGATTGGTCGCCGGTGCGTGTGTTCGGCGGCTACGCGGCCTGGCAGGATGCCACCCCCATGGCGGCGCGCCAAAGCCGCGCGAGCGCCTGCAGTTGTGCTTGCACATGTTCGATCCATGGTCATGACCACATGACGGCGTGGTCAGCCAAACTTCCCGTGGCGGACCTCAAGTCGTTCTGGGGCGCACTCGGATGCGCGTGCTGGGCGGTATGAGCATGAACCAGCCACGGCGCATAAGCGATACGCCCGCCATCATCGCCACCATCCTAAGGTCTCCCACGACAGTATGGCTTGCCCGCATCGGCCTGACGCTGCCGTACTGGTGGAGCGGTGTCGATAAACTCCTGCATCCGCGGGCTGCGTTGGCCGAAATGCATGCTACGGGTTTGCCTGCTTCATGGCTGCTTTACGCGCTCATCCTGATCGTGCAACTAGGCGGATCGCTCGCGATCATCTGCAATCGGTACGCGTGGTTGGGTGCAGGCGCGCTGGCCGTATTTACGGCAGGCGCGACCTATTTGGCACACGCTTTCTGGAAACTGAGTGGTGCAGCGCGTTTTGCCGAGATGAACGTTTTTATGGAACACATTGCCCTGATCGCCGGTATGGCGTTCGCGGCGTTGTACAGCTACGCGGCCAAGAGGCGCGATGCCTAGGCTCTATCTAACCCAGAGGCGCTTTATGCAAATCAAGTCATTCAACCATGTCGTTCGTACGGCTATCGCTGTTGCCGTGATCGCGCTTTTGTCGACGTCGCCTGTGTCGGTCAGTCTGGCGAAAGAAACCGCTGCGAACGCTCCAAGCATCGCAGTCGGTCCGCAATATGACACCACTCATGTCTATATAGCGCCGGGCGATTTCGATACCTTCGTCAACAGTTTCACCGACACGTTTGGCGGCCAGCCATCCAAGCGTGGCACCTTCAACGTGTTGCCGGTACCCAGCAGCACTGAGGGGCAATACGTGTGGACGCCGGTGGGCACGCTGTCGACATTCGCCTTCCTGACGCCCATCCCGTATCCATTCGGACAGGAACGTACCGGTTACCTGGTGACCGATATGGATCAGGCGATCAAGGAAGCGCGCGCCGCCGGCGCCGAAGTGATCGTCGACAAGTTCAAGGATCCGATCGGCCTCGACACCGTGATCCAGTGGCCCGGTGGCGTCAAGATGCAGCTCTATTGGCACTTCACGGCACCGTCCTACGGGACGTTGGAGACGGTGCCGGACAACCGGATCTATCTATCGCGCGATACAGCGGACGTGTTCGTGCGCGACTGGCTACGTTTCTCGCATGGAAAGGTAGTATCGGATGACCATAAAGCCGATGCGGGCGACATCGGCCGGCCCGGCGAGACCTATCGGCGTATCCGTATCGAGTCCGGCTTCGGCAAGATGCAGGTCAATGTGACGGACGGGCATCTGCCGTATCCGTTCGGCCTTGAGGTCAGCGGGTACGAGGTCAAGGACCTCGATGCCACGCTGGTCAAGGCCACATCCCATGGGGCGAAGGTGTTGGTGCCGCGTTTCGGCGCCAGCGATCGCAGTTCGGCCATCGTGCAATTCCCGGGCGGTTACATCGCAGAAATCCACGCGCCCAAAGCGCACTAGTCGATGGTTATAGCGGCGCGTTCCGACGAAATCGTTCGGTGCGCGCCAGGCCTATTCGGTGCCTGCACAATGCGTCGGCGCCCGCCGCTTTGATGAACACCCAGATGCTTAGGAACCAATGCCCATGAAGCCATTTTCCGCCGTGTTGCCGAAGTAGGCGGGGTGTCTGTGCCCACCGCTCGCGCGCTGCTGTTGGTAGGGGCTTGTTTGGCGAGCTGCAGCCATGCCGTCCGGGCTGAAGACCTCGCGGCACCCACGGATCAAACCGAGCAGCGACCGGCCATTGGCTTCTACCGCTGGCAAGAAGATTGGTCGGTACTCGCCGATCCGCGGCTCCGAACTGAGCCGGGTGATGCGCTCAAGTACATATCGTTGTCGAAGACCAACCCCAAGAGCTATTTGTCGTTGGGTGTGACCCTGCGCGAACGCTTCGTTAGCGTCGACCCAGCCCTATTCGGTATCGCGGGCGGCCACCGCCAAGACTATCTGCTGCATCGTCTGGAGCTTCACGCGGACGCGCACCTTACAGACAACACTCGTATTTTTGTGCAGTTGGAAAATGCGCTTGCGCCGGGTCTGACCAAACCTTCGCCCGTCAACGCGAACAAACTCGATTTGCGGCTGTTCTTTTTGGATACCCAGGCCGAAGTCGATGATGGCTTATTCAAATTGAGGGTAGGGCGCCAGGAGATCGCGTTCGACCTCCAGCGCTTCGTCTCGGTGCGCGATGGTCCCAATGTGCGCCAGGCCTACGACGCGATCTGGGCCGACTACGAACGCGGTGGATGGCGTTTCACGGGTTTCGCCAGCCAGCCGGTGCAATATCAGAACGAATCGGATTTTGACGACTACAGCAATCGCCATCTGACCTTCAGCGGCATCCGCGCGCAACGACGCATCACGGCCACCAGCGAACTCAGCGTCAGCCTCTCGGACTTCCGGCAGGACGATGTGCATTTCCTGGCGGCATCCGGCAACGAGGAGCGCCAAAACGTCGACGTGCACTACAACGGCAGTGCGAATGGTCTTGATTGGGATATCGAAGCCATGAAGCAGGGGGGAAGTATCGGCGCAAAGGATGTCGACGCCTGGGCATTCGGATCGTTGGCTGGCTTTACCTTTACCGGGCCGGGCTGGAGTCCACGCCTCGGCATCCAGCTCGATGCGGCATCGGGCGATCGCAATCTGTCTAGCAACACGGTGGGGACATTCAACCCGTTATTTCCGAACGGCTACTACGTCACGCTATCCGGTTACACTGGCTACACGAACTTCATCCATCTGAAGCCTTCGTTGACCCTGACTCCTTTGCAAGACGTGAAGTTGGTGGCGGCCGTTGGCGCCCTTTGGCGCCAGACCACGCACGATGCGATCTATGCGCAACCAGACATTCCGGTACCCGGCACGGCGGGGGAGCCGGGACGTCGCAGCAGCACTTACGCGCAGCTGACGCTGAACTGGAAAGCGACCCGCAGTCTCGCCTTCGGCACGGAGTTCGATCGTTACTTCGTGGCGCCGGCCCTGCAGCGCGCAGGTGGTCATGACTCGGACTATTTTGGCGCCGAGGTCCGTTGGGGTTGGTGACGGATGCGAAGGTCAACCTTGAGGCATGGTTAGAGCCACAAACATCGTAAAACTAGTTGCCGAAAAAAGGGTGCACCACAGGGCAACGCCTCTGCTTCCTACGCTCATCGGCATCGATCAAAGACGGCTCGAAACATACGTGATTCAACTTGAGTAGTCGGGGTCGTCCATGACCCGTGCTTAGTGACTCGCTGCCCGCTTTCTATGGATACTAAGAGGCACGTCCGGATTCAAACAAGAACCACACCCGACGCTCAGCCTCATCGATCCATGTCTCAAGCACGCTGGCCGTTGCGAGGTCGTTGTACTGGTCGCAGAGGCCATGCGTCTCCCGCATGAATGAGGCGATGCGTCCATTGTCCTCACGAAGCTCGGCCAACATATCTGCGGGGCTAACAAAGTCGGCGTCGTTGTCCGACAGCCGTTGCAGTCGGGTGATGTGGCCAGTTGAACGCAGCGTGGTGCCGCCAAGCTTACGGACGCGCTCGGCAATGGGATCGAGCGTCGCGTAGATTTCGTCGGATTGTTCGTCGAGCAACAAGTGATAGTCCCTGAAGGATGGCCCCGACATGTGCCAGTGGAAGTTCTTGGTCTTCAGGTAGAGCGCGAAGAAGTCCGCCAAGAGCGCGTTCAGTTCGGCGGAGATATCGCGTCTCGCATCGTCTCCTAGTGAGTTCGGCGTTTTCAGGGACGCTGCTTGTCGTTGCTTGGCTTCAGTGACATTAACCATGGTCTTTTCCTCTTTGTAGGTCCGAGCGTGGCGAATCAGAGCGCGCGTAACTTCGCTCCAGTTATGGGCGTTAGGCCCCGAATATTTGGCGCACGTCGCAGCGCAGAATCTTTCGGGATCCAGAGACCGCACCTCTTGATCCCACAGTCCGCGCCATCGAAGAGCGATGCGTTTGCGTACGACCAGGGGCGCCGTTTCCAAGGTCTCATCTTGCAGCGCTTCGCTCAGGGACGTCTTGAAGATATGGCAGCTAATTTGTTTTTAGCTGCCTACGATTCGCGAACTTACCTGCCAATGGAAATTTTCCTTCCCGCAGAGCGCGCAGCGGAAAGCATCTTGACGCCCCTCTTTCAAGCAACGTGAGTTCTCGCGTGATGTTGAAAAATGATGGAGGCAACTCCCCCAAACTAGGGAGTCAAGCGTCTTTCATTTTGGGGTACGAAAGCGCGACCAGCTGGAGGATGATTCATCTCACTGACGCACGGGCCGCTTAGCCTGAAGACACTTCCAATGGGAGATTGTTAGTGGCAGCACGATGACTGGGATGACGAAGGGAAGCTGAAACGTGGCGAGCGACAGGGATCAGATGCGGTGTCGTAACGTGAGATCACGGATGGCCCGGCAGGGCTTGTTCAAATTGTCACATTGGCCCGGATAGACCACGCCAGGATCGACCGATCTGGCATTTTTAGATGTAACAAAGCGTTTGTCATTCGCCTGGCTGAGCTTGGGTGAAGTGCTCATGCGCCCGGAATTGTCGTAACCACGCTGCAAATTCGCTGCACGTGAGTTCCGTATCGTGTTCCCGAAAGCCTGGAGCTGACTTCATGTGCACACAGACCATACAAATTGATCCAGTCATTGACGGAAAAGCATGCCACTTCTGCAGAATGTCTATTCCGCCTGAGGCGGCATCTGTAGATCCCAATGTGGGCGCCATTGAGCCCGAAGTCACTCCTCTTCTGCGGATGCTCGATGCCGGGGGAAGTGCAACGATCGATCTTGTCGGCCAAACCCTTAGAGTCGCCCTACAAGCTGTCTGCGATCGGCCGGATCGAGCAGGGGACGGCGTGCTGCACTACCTCAAACTGGCCGTCGAAGCATATGTTGATGCGCGGCAACTTGCACGCATTGATCCGCCCCCGAAGGGAGGTCTGGCGCCCTGGCAAGCCAGTCTGGCGAAGCGGCTGATCTTGGAGAAAATGGACACAAACATTTCCACGAGCTCGCTTGCGAAAGCCTGCAATCTGTCGCGGGGACACTTCACGCGTTCGTTCAAGCAATCAGTTGGCGTTCCTCCGCACCGATGGTTGCAGGAAAGGCGCATCGAGAGAGCCAAGGAGCTGCTCGCGAGCGATGATTGCGCTCTGGCCGCGGTAGCGATCGAGTGCGGATTCACGGATCAAGCGCACTTCTCACGCGTGTTCAAAATCATGACGGACTACACACCTTTCAGCTGGCGACGTATCGCACGCCCCGAGGCTTCCAGATGCGGAGCAGGTGCAACACGCGACTGACAGGGCCACGACAGTGCTTGTACAACGACAAATCGACTGCGCCCTCGATCAGTACCCAGAGATGTCTTCAACGGTGGCTCGGACGCTAGGTAAATGCGCCTTGGCTGCAATGGCTGCCTTGCTTGGTTCAGTGAGCACCTGTCTACATGCTGACGAAGACGGCCTCGGTGATTTTTTTACCGGAGGCCACGTGGATGGCGAGTTGCGCGCCTATAACTTTGATCGCATCTACGAATACGGCCAGAAGCCCGATGCCCAGGGGTTTTCTAGCGCACTCATGCTCAACGTGCAGAGTGGTTCGTTCGCGAGCGGTTTCAGTGTTGGCGCCTCCCTGGTCAGCGCGAATGCCTTAGGAACCCAGTCAGACACGCTATCCAAAATCGACGTGACATTGATGGGTCCGCACAACTCACTGACGGCACTGAGTCAGGCCTACCTGCAGTACAAAAACGACTGGCTGCTAATACGCGGCGGCGATCAGTACCTCAACACTCCATGGCTTAGCAATAGTGATTCGCGGGTCTTGCCAGCGTCCTACGAGGCACTGTTTGCGAGCGTGACGCCGGCCACCGGCTGGAGCATCTACGGAATCCGCAGTTGGGACTGGAAAAGTCGCACTTCCGACGGTTTTTATGCGGACAACCTGTATTACCCGTCGACGTACGACGGTGACTCAATGTACGGGAACAACGGATCGTTGCCTGCGACCGCGCACCAGGCGAATGGGGCCTGGACGGCGGGGAGTACGTACACAGCAGGAAACCTGAAGGCTGAGTTGTGGTACTACGACTTCCTTCATTTCGCCAGGATGACCTATGTTGAGGGTACCTACACGTTCAAGACTGCCACCGTCCTCAACCCCTTTGTCGCCATGCAGTATGCAAAGGAAACGGGCGGTTCCGACAACTTCCTGGTCGAGACGCAGACGCAACTCGATGGTGTTGCCGGAAACAAGGTGAGCAGCCAGATTTGGGGCGCCGATGTAGGGACGTCCATTTTTGATGGGCGCTTCGATGTGGCTTACAACGTACTCAGCCAGCAAGCTGGCGCGGTGGGTGACGGAACCATAATTTCGCCCTATACAACGACGTACACAACCGATCCCCTGTTCACCAGTTCGATGCTCCGCGGATTGGTGGAGCTGGGACCGGGACACGCGTGGAAGGCTAGGGCAGGGTATGGCTTCTTCGATGATCGGCTACAGTTGGTCACCGCATACACGAAATTTTTCACCGCGTTGCGCGGCGACAGCCACGAACTATATTTCGACATCATCTATGATTTCCGCGATGATCTGAAGGGCCTGTCACTTCGCGACCGCATTGAGCGCTCATCTGGCGGCGCCGATGATCTTAACCCTGGCAACCGACCTTTCACTTATAACCGGGTCATGATCTCTTATAAGTTCTAGCGTTCGGCCACAAGGCAGCGATACAGGCGCACCTTTCGGCGGGTAACTGCGTCAAGGCTGCTGTTGTTGAAGAATATAACTGATCAGGGAAGCACTTTGCCGTCAGACCCGAATCGCTCGATCTTGGCCGTCCCATCGGCTGTGATAAGCGCGTCCAGTCGCCTCACGCCCTTGGCGTCGAGAAGTACGACGCCCGAGCCACCGGCGTTGTTTAGGAACAGATAGCTTGAGGCACCACCCGGGCGATCGAACTTCACGTGCGCGCCCTTGTCGTCGACCTCCAGGGCTGCACTTGGTCCTCCAGCATCAGGATTGCTGAGCTTAATCGATGGGCGCCCAACGGCGTCGAGAGTGACCACGACGTTTGATTGGCCATCAACCTTGAGCAATTCGATAACTGGGCTTCCGGATTTGGCGGATAGCAGAAGCCGAAGATGCCCCTGGTCATCGACGATTTGGATTTCCTGCGTCACGATAGGCGGTGGTAGCGAAGCCATGTTTGCCCTCCCGAATTCGCGTGGATTTGAGAATCAGCGCCCCTAGAATAAAGCGTACGAACGGGACCATAACAAGCGCAGCGATTTGCAGCGCAAGAAGTCATGACGACTTGCAGCACCAGGCTCGAACGACTCGCACGAGCCCAGGGCGGCCGGTCAGGACGCGGATGTGTCGGTAGCGGGAACCGGCACATCAAAGCCGTTCAGTGTCACGGAAAGCATGCAGTAGTAACCGATCAGGTAGATAAGCTCGTTCAGCGCCGCCTGCCCAAACGTGGTCAGCGCGCTGCGATAGGTCACTTCGGGCAGCACACCACCGCGTGCTAGCGCATGTGCCACTTCGTAGCCGACTGCTTCTTCTGGTGAGAAATCGGAGGGTCGTACGGCGGACTTGAGCGCCGACAACCGCTCTGCGCTCATGCCGTGCCTGGCCACGGCAACAGCCTCGTGGGCGTAGATCTCGTAGCCGGCGCGGAAATGAATGCCGACCACGAGAATAGCGATCTGGCGCACGTTATCTGGAAGGCGCGATGCCTTGGTCATGGTCTTGCTTAGCGCCCACATGCTGCTGCCGATCTCAGGATCGTGTAGCCAGGCGTTCCAGGGGCCCAGCATCGCACCATCGTGGCGCATGGTCTGAAACACGTTGTACTTCGCCGTGGCACCTGATTTCATGTCCTCGTAAAGGGAGATTTGCTGCGCACTCAATTCATTGGGGGCAATCGGTGAAAGTCGCATGGTGCTTATTCCTCCCAGGATCATTGGCGGACGAGGTGCTGGAGCTAAACCGTCCGCCACCTCAGGCTGGGACTTACTGCTTTGCTTCGACGGCCGCGGCTGCCTCTTCAATTACCTTTGCCACCTCGTCCGGGTGAGATAGCAGGGAGACGTGACTGGACTTCAGTTCGGTCGTCTTCGACCCCATCATTTTGGCAACGTCACGCTCTAGTTGCGGGTTGATGACACGGTCGTTAGCAGACACCACGTACCAGGACGGCTTCGTCCTCCAAGCAGCGGTCGTTACCTTGTCCGTAAAGGTACGCGCCGCAAGAGCACCTTGAGTTACTGCCATCGTCTTCGCTACCTCACGCGGAAGATCGGGGGCGAAATTTTCTAGAACGCCTTGTTCAGTCTGGTAAAGGAAACCGTGCCCATCGTCACGAATAGTCCCCAGCGCTGGCGTCTTCGGGTACGCATTGACCAAGTCGCCAGCAGCTTGACCTTCTTTATTGGAGAAAGCAGAGACGTATACGAGCGCAGCCACCTTCGGATCACTCCCCGCCTCGGTAATCACTGTTCCGGCCCAGCTGTGCCCGACAAGGACGACGGGACCAGTCGCTGACACGAGCACGCGCTTGGTTGCCGCAACGTCGTCTTCCAGTGATGTCAGAGGATTCTGGACGGCCAGTACGGTGAGGCCTTTCGCCTGCAGTAGTGGAATAACCTTGTTCCAGCTTGACCCGTCCGCCCAGGCACCGTGCACCAGCACGATGGTGACTGGCTGCTTGCTCGAGTCCGCAGTTGCCGTGCCCGAAGCTACTACCATCGCGGTGGCGGCGAGAACGCTTGTCAGGATGCTTTTAAACATGTGGTTTTCCTCATGCAAGATGAAGCAGGGGAGTGACGCCAGGTTCCTGCAGAACTGCTTGCGTCGTTTAAGTTGCGCTTCGGTGAAAGAAGCCCACTTGAATCGTCGGTTGCCGGTGGGAAAAATGCGCTCACCCACGCTTTGGCTTGGTAGGACGTTCGGGCGTCGAGCTCGGATCATCGAAGCACCCGAGATCAACCCGGATACGTAATCAGCTTAAGGACGCCACGCGCCAGCGGATTGCATGAAACGAATATCGTTTCTGAATTTGTGCCACTGGTTGATGCCGAAGCCAGGCGCTGCGAGCGGATCAATCGCGTTGAAACAAGCGCAGATAGCCGCATGCACAATGCATCCCATTTCTCCAAATTGCCTCATGGAAGTACAAGCGTCGCGTTCCACACGCGTCTAGCCTTCAAGGTCGGAGCATACGGTCGCTACCGTATTCCGTCAGCACTTGTCTGCCAGTAGCTGGGTGGCATCTTCATCCACATACAGGAAACGGCCATGAAATCTCGCCTTCTCGTATTTCTCTCGATGCTGATCATGTTCATGGTCATCGCGCCTCTGACTAGCGGCGAAGTGTTTGCACAAAACGATGTGCCACCACACAAGGCCCAGGCGCCGGGCTACTACCGCATGATGGTCGGCAACTTCGAAGTGACCGCACTACTGGATGGCACGCATCCCTTCCTTGCGGATGAGCTCCTTGTCGGGATTCCACAAGCTCAGGTCGATTCGATGCTGGCGCTGAACTATCAGAAGTCGCCGGTAGAAGGGGCCATCAATGCGTTCCTGATCAATACGGGAAGCAAGCTCATCCTGTTCGATACGGGAGCTGGAGAGCTCTATGGGAAAGACGGCGGTTTGCTTTTGGGCAACCTTCGCGCATCGGGTTATCAGCCGGAACAAGTAAGCGAGATTTTCCTGACGCACTTGCACAGGGATCATGTCGGCGGGTTGTTGCTCAAGGGCAAAATGATCTACCCGAACGCCGTGATCCATGTGAGCAAGGTCGACGCAGACTTCTGGCTGAACCCTGCAAACAAGACCAAGGTTCCGAAGATCCTCTGGCCGATGTTCGATGGCGCTATCGATACGCTTAACCCATATATCGCTGCAGGCAAATTCGAGCCGTTCGACGCCGACGGCGAGCTGGAGCCGGGGATCGTGGCGATCGCAGCGCCTGGGCACAGTCCCGGCCACACGGTCTACAAGATCACAAGCGCGGGGCAGACACTGATGGTATGGGGTGACATCGTACATGTCGCGCCCGTACAGTTCCCGGAGCCGTCAGCATCGATCAAGTACGATATTGATGGCACTGCCGCCGTCCAGTCGCGCGCAAAAATTTTCGAGGAAGCTGCCGCGCAGGGCTATTGGATCGCGGCCGCCCACGTATCGTTTCCAGGAATTGGGCATGTGCGCGCCAACAACAACGGCAACGGCTACATCTGGGTTCCGACGAATTACGGTCTGATGCGGGCGGCGTTTGCCATGCCGGCCCAGACCGCGACACCCCAGGACTAGGCCTGAGTGTATTGGCGTCTCCTCCCGATCGTAGGTGGATTGCTCGGATACCTGGCCGCTGACGGGCTGGCAGCTGCTCAAGCGGGGTCATCGTAATGCTTTGAGTATCGCCACGAGCACCGAGATACTGATCATGCAGGATCATGTCGATCGTTCGTGGCTCAACCCTGCCACCCAACGAGGAATTCGAGGAGCAACTGGTTGACGATCTCGGGCTGCTCCTCCTGCGGAAGATGGCCACACTGAGGCACCGCAAAGGTGCGTAGGTCATCGGCCATCTCCGCCCAGATCGCCGCCATATCGAACATTTGTCCCACTGCATAGAAATCCGCACCCCAAAGCGAAAGCGTGGGGCAGGCAATCTTCACGTGTGCGTCGAGGGTGTCTTGCTCGACGTCTTCTGCGTTAGCCCGGTAGTCGGCTAGCGCGCCGCGTACGGCACCTGGGCTGCGGTACGCCTTCACGTAGACATCGAAGGCCTCACCTGAGATCGCGTGCGGGTTGTAGCACCAGTCAGAAAAGAAGTGCCGCAGCCATAGATCCTCCCGGCCACTGATAAGCGCCTCCGGTAGGTCAGCTACTTGATGGAAGATGAAAAACCAGTAGGCCCTGGCTAGCCGTGCGTTGAACTCGCGGGCGACGATACGCGTTGGCACGTTGTCCATCACGACGAGGCGATCCAGCACGTCTGCATGGTCTTTGGCGAAGCGAGTGGCGACTCGTGCGCCTCGGTCGTGTCCGACCAGCGCGATCCTGGGCAGATTTAGCACCCGCATCAGTTCACGCACATCGTTGGCCATAGTGCGCTTGTCGTAGCCACTTGCTGGTTTTTCGGTTTCGCCATAGCCACGCAGATCAGGTGCAATGACCCGGTAGGTCTTCGCCAGTACAGGGATCTGGTGGCGCCATGCGTAGCTGGTCTCTGGGAATCCGTGCAGCAAAATTACAGGCGGTCCTTCGCCAGCCTCTGCGTAGTGATGTCGAATGCCATTGGCACGGACCGTGTGGTGGCGGACTTCGTTCATGATGTGCCTCATTCGAAACTTCGACCGGTGTTCTGCAGACCGGTTAAGCCTTCGTGTAGTTTGAAGCCGCTGGCCGTGAGCGCTTCGCAGAGTGAATATCAGCCGGTGACCACATTCATGGTCCCTCCGTTTGGCCAGCATGGATTGCACAAATGTGTGGTTTGGCGTGCTTTTCCTGCTTTGGCAGAGTTCGTCGTGCCCAACGCATGACGCCGCATTCGCTGCCGCATCGTGACGGCCTTAAACAGCATCTCCCTCACGGTCCTTTGTCCGATAGCGGTAGTGCTGTGGGAAGGCCATCTAGCGAGAATGCAGGAATGTGTGATCGGGTACGTTGAGGAGCATTCCTCCGGCACTTAAGGTCGTGCGTCGTACAGACCGTGCCGTCACAAGTGCGGACGCAAGCAGGAAAGGTGAAAGCGCGCGCGGCGCAGCAAGCATATCCCTCAATCTAGGGATGGCGATGGTTTGGTTTGAGCGCAAAGTGAGGCTGAAGGGTCACCGCGCTTCGCGATCCGCAGTCGCATCGGTGAGGGAGAAGTGTGATCGACGGGGCTGGGCAGCAATGGACTGAACTGCCGAAGGCATGCGTAAGAAGCAAGGATGGAGGTTTCACGTGTTCACACGGGCGCACTCGAGGAGCGTGCCGTCATGACCCGATAGCTCGAGCTTATAGAAGAAGGGTGATCCGCTCGCCGGCCGTCTTGAAATTTGAATTGCAACGTGTGGGCGTTCCGAACTGCGCGCCTACGTCTGGCGCGCTAGGTTGAATCGGGTTCCCAGTCATCGGCATCATGCAGACTCGAAGTAAGTCAGGGAGGCTCGTCGTAGAAATGCTTGAGCCAGCAATCTGTTTTGGGGAAGATCTGGAGCGCACGAGATGAATACGGCACGTTCCAAAACCGGCGCTCAAGGACTGCTGAGCGCAGTTGGTGTTGACGACATGGAAGAACGCGCCTATCGCGTTCTTTTATCCCACCGGTTAGCGACTGCTGCCGATGTAGCGACACTACTTTCCCTATCGCCGCGCAAGGTACAGCGGCTACTCGACGGTATCGAAGCCAAAGGCTTGGCGACCCATTCGCCGGAGCAGCCGAGACGCTACATCGCTTCATCACCTGAGCTTGCCATCGAAGCGCTCGCTCGGCAGCGCCAAAAGGATATTGAACAGGTGCGGTCGGCGATACCACAGCTGAGGCAGGAGGTCGCAGACGCTCCAGACAATCACGAACGCGAGCAGCTCGTTGAGCTTATCACCAGCCGAGCTGCCCTGGGCCAGATTTGGGTGCAGCTACAGCAAACAGTTCAACATGAAGTCCTCGTCTTCCAGCGGGCCCCCATGCTGATCTCTCGTGAAGAATATCAGCCAGCTATGCCTTCAGGTGCGCGTATACGGAGTATCTCCGACAATGGATTTCTCGCGTTGCCGGGTATGCTGAATTTTCTTCGGCTCGACATAGCAACCGGTGAAGAGGCACGTATTTTTCCGGCACTGCCAATCAAAATGTTCATCGCGGACCGTCGCGTTTGCCTCATCCCGCTCAATGTCGAAGATCAAGATGGCCCCGTCATGCTGGTTCGATCCTCCTCCTTGCTTGACGCACTCTATGCGCTGTTTGAGCTCACCTGGGAGCGATCGACGCCCATTGTGTTTAGCAGTACTGGAAAACTGGAAACAGGGAAGCCCGATGATCGGCTGTCCGAGGCTGCGGAGCAGGTACTTCCCTTGCTGGCTGCAGGACTCAACGACAAAGCGATTGCGCATGAGGCAGGGATGTCTGCAGCGACACTCAATCGACGTGTCGCTGAGCTTATGAAGTGTTTTGGCACCCGTACGCGCTTCCAGCTGGGCTGGCGAGCGGCCTTGGAGGCCTTTCCAGAGCGTTCCAGTGCAAGCGCGCGAAGCAAGCGATCGCCATCTCCCAGGTGAATCGCAGCGTTGCGGCATTTCACAATAAAAGGTGGTTGACCCCAGCCCGATGCGTCGATTTTATTGGCTGATGCATATCTATCAAAATAGAAATCAATCAGTGTTTTCTATTGATTTTGTCTCTTGGCTGAGCCGATACTCAAGGCGTATTCAAGGGTAATGTCTGGATGACATCACTTCATAGGCATTGCGCTACTCCTGAAAAACCACCAGGTGAATTTGGCATTCGTGTGAAGATAGTAGTCATATGTAATTCACGTTGTTTTGATTGACATGCTTCGCAGGTAAGCGCAATTTTTCATTGCTACACGAGATGTACGTCTGGCCAATTTCGCTTGTGACCGGACGCTCGATTGCAAGGCCCGTTTCCGCTAGATAGGTCAGCGTTTTTTTGACCTGAATGTGGTCACTCCCCACAGCGATCTTGGCAATTTGTTGGCTCATCGCTGTCCAGAGGGCGTATCGCAGTCGGAGGCATCAGACAACCCAGTCGTTAGCGGTCCATAGCCGCACACGGCACCGCTGGACCGTCCCATTTCACCTAAATTGAAAACCGACGCTTTTTAATGGCGACGGAGCTTAGCCGTGCGTGGTCGCTACGGCATGGGGCACTGTTGCCCGCTCCCAGCGATCGAGCCGAACCATCCTTCCCTTTGGGCATCACTCACCTGTGTGGATCACCATGAAACTAACGACGCTTCGTAACTCTCCCGTGCCTGCGCTAGCTATGACTATTTCGCTGGCGCTCGCTGCCGCTGCTGTCATGTCTGCCCGAGCGAACGATGCCCCCGCCAATGTGGGCGCCACGGTGGCGAGTACCACGGCGCTGCACCCCGGCGATGTATTTACTGGTGTACTACCGCACACGCAGCCGATGCACATCGTGGTCGCGCTGAAGCTGCAGAATAGCGACCAACTCAACGATCTCGTTGCCGCGCACCAGACGTTGACACCCACCCAGTTCTCGGCGAACTATGCGCCGTCCACGGCGCAGGCTCTGGCGGTGGCGACCTATCTGCGGCAGACGGGCTTCACCAACGTCGTGATCGCGCCCAATCACTTGCTGGTATCAGCGGACGGTACGGCCGATAGTTCGCAGGCCGCGTTTCAGACATCGTTCGCGCGCGTGCTGACCCACGATGGCCGAGTGGCTTTCGCGAATAACAGCGATGCGCATGTCCCGACGCCGCTGCAGGGCAGCGTGCTCTCCGTCATTGGCTTACAGTCGGCATATCAGGCGCATACCTTCGCCCGACCAGCGCAACGAAAGACGTTTGCTGGCGGTTCGCCGGCCATCACCGGACACGACCCCGTGGAGTTCTCTTCGATCTACGGCGGTACCGGCGTGCAGACGGCGGCGGGCGTGTCCGTCGGTGTTATTACCGAGGGCGATATGGCACAGTCGATCGCCGATCTCAATTCGTTCACCACGGGCAACAACTTACCGGCCGTCGCGACCCAGGTGATCTACACCGCGCCAGACAGCGGTGACATCAGCGGTGACGACGAATGGAGTATAGATACGCAGGACATCGTGGGCTCCGCCGGCGGGCAAGTGGGCCAGCTCATCTTGTACGTAACGCCAAGCCTTTCAAATGCTCCCTTGCTGACTGACTTTAATGTCGCGGTGACAGACAACGTTGCGAAGATCATCAACGTCTCGCTGGGCGAATGTGAAACGGATGCTCAGCTTGATGGTACGGCAGCTGCAGCGGATATGATCTTCCAGGCGGCCGTCGCGCAGGGCCAGACGTTCTCGATTGCGAGCGGTGACGGCAGCGCCGACGAATGCGGCAACGGCACTCTCACGCCGAGCTGGCCCGCCTCTTCGCCGTATGTGGTTGCGGTCGGTGGTACCACGCTGGATGCATCGACGACCACCTGGAGCAGCGAGACAGTCTGGGCAGATGGTGGTGGTAGCCCCAGCACGTTCGAACCGAAACCGGTGTGGCAGAACGCGCTCGTTCTCGGCACCAAGCGCGGTGTACCCGATATTGCGATGGACGCCGACCCGAACTCCGGCGCCATCGTTTACGTCAATGGCGGGCTTCAGCAATGGGGTGGCACCAGTTTGGCGACCCCGATCTTTGTGGGTTTGTGGGCGCGCATGATCGCGATCAAAGGAACCGGTATCGGCTTTGCCGCACCGCAGCTGTATCCGTTGCCGACGTCGGTCTTCCACGACGTCACCGTAGGTAACAACGGCGGTGAGACGGCCAAGGTGGGTTACGACTTCGCCACCGGTCGCGGCAGCGTGATCCTCAGCGCATTGGCCACTCAGCTCGGCGCTCCCAGCCCGCTGGTCGTCAACTTCGGCGAGACTGCTAGCGGGCTAGTGGCGAAATTTAACGACGCCTCCACCGATAGCGCCGGCACGATCACGTCGCGCATGTGGAACTTCGGCGACGGTGGCAGTTCAACGGCCATCAACCCCAGCCACATCTTCTCGAAAGGAGGTGTCTACAGCGTCTCTGAGACGGTAAGTGATACCGGCGGTTACGTCATTGCCCATACCGCTTCGGTCACGATCAAGTAGCAAAGATCGCGATTCGTCACCACGGCGGCGACTAACCGCAGATCTCACATGCGAGATGGCCGACAACGACCTTGCACCGTCTCACGTGTGACACATGAGTGAGTTCCGGATTCTCCCCGGAACACGAATTTCGCACGACGCATCCAAAGACAAACGACATGACGACCTCGACAACCGGGGCACGCCATCACCGATGACACGACTTGGGGGTTTCATTTCATGAAGGGGTTGGACATGCACGCACACACAAATGGCCGTCTAAACACGACGCGCCTCGCCCCGACCCTCCCGGTCGCGCCCGTTACTCGCGCCATACGCGCGGCCTTGGCCATTTCGGCCACTCTGCTGGCGTTGGGTGGGAGTGGTGCCGTGATGGCGCAAAGCTGCGCCTTCACGCCACTGCCATCGGCCACGGAAACCTGTGAGGGCACTTTCACGAGCACCTTGTCCGCCCCCGCGTCGTTTCCTCCCGTCACGGACCTCACCCTGGTGGTGGGGGACAACACCAACACTATTCCGACCAGCGTGACTCCCAGCCCTGGCCTGATGGGCATCGACGCCAATTGGGGCGGCAGTGTAGGCGTAACCAGCTACGCCGACATTACGACCGTTGGCGCCACCGGCCTCTTTGCATACAGTGCGACGTCCACGGCAACGGTGAGTAACCAGGGCAGCATCACTACCAATGTCACGGCCCCCGGAGCCAAGGCGATGGATGTCAATGCCTACGGCGACGTGAGCGTGGTCAACAACGGCACTGTCAACGCCTTCAGCACCGGCGTCTACGACGTGACAGCGGTCAATGCCTCCTCGACCAACGGCGATGTTTCGATCGACAATCAGGCGCTTGGTACCATTACCGCAACCGCGCAAGATGGCAACGCTATCGCGGTCAACGCCTATGCAACGATCGGTGCGGTCACCGTCACCAATGAAGGTACGATCACCGCCGCCTCGAACTCGGTCTACGGCAATATCGCTGCGGGTATTCTTGCCCAAGCCAACAACGGCAACGCCAGCGTTACCAACAGCGGCAGCGTCACGGCGACATCCACTAACTATGGGGCCGTAGGCATATTGTCGTCCTCCAACTATGGTTACGCCTCGGCGATCAACGCCAATACCGGCTCGGTTACGGCTACCGGTGGTGAAGACCAGACAACCGGGATCGAGGCGTCCTCCGAGGTCGGCAGCACGGTCGTCAACAACGGTTATGTAACTGCTACCTCGTCCGGTGGTACGGCGATCGGTGTCGAGGCCCTGACCACCAACGGTGATGCCATCGTCACCAACAACGGCAGTATCACCAGTACTTCGGACAGCGTCTATCAGAGCTCCGTAGGTGCGGTCGCTTCTTCGGTCAATGGTCAAGCCACGGTCAACAACTTCGGCCACATTCAGTCGATCAATCACGGTGGGCTAGGGGTCGGCATTGAGGCGTATTCGGCGCTTGGCAGTACGATCAATAATTCGGGTTATGTCGTCGCTGGCTCATACCAGGGCAATGCGATCGGTGCCCTGGCCAAAGCCTATGACGGCAACGCCAGCATCATCAACAGCTCTAGCGGCTACCTACGTGCGATTGCTCTACAGGGAGCCAATGGATACGCCACCGGTGCGTTCGCTAACGCCATCAACGGCACCGCCAGTGTCATCAACGGCGGAGCCATCTTTGCGGGATCCAACTACGGTACGGCTACGGGCATAGAGGTCCTAGCCAGTGGCGGTAACGTCTACGCTGGAAACGCCGGCAGCATCAAAGCTACTGGTAGTAACAATGCCGACAATAGGGGCATCCAGGCAGTTTCACTGACCGGTACAGCAACGGTCGTCAACTCAGGTTTTATCGATAGCCATTCAAGCCAGCAAGAAGGCAATGTGCTGACCACAGTGGATGGCATCCGTGCCTATGGTGGTACCGGTGCCACCGTCACCAACTCCGGTCGGGTCGAAGCCTATGGCCCCTGGTTTGCCAACGGGATTACAGGCATCGCTTACAACGGTGGCGTTTCGGTTACCAATACCGCAACCGGAACGATCCACGTGCAAGGGTTGGTGCCTACGGGCATCAATGCCGACAATACTTACGGCGGGCAGGCAGCAGTCAATAACGCGGGCAGTATCGTAGTCTTTCAGGATGAGAGATGCTTCTGCAATCCCGGTGAGGTCATCATCGGTACCGGCATCTTTGCTTATTCCGAGCACGGCACAGGTGCCACGGTGACCAACTCCGGCAGCATATCCATCAACTCGCTGTACGGTGCGCAGGGCATCGACGCCGTCGCCAGGGACGGCAACGTATCGGTTGGCAATTCCGGTAGCATCGCTATCGCTACCGATGGTTATGGCTCTTCGAGTTGGGGTATAAGCGGAGTCAGCGAGCACGGCAGTGTCTCCATCGTCAACTCCGGCGATATCAGCATCGCGGAGGGGCTGGTTGCGACGACCTTTCTTCCGCAGGATGTGGTCACCGGCGTCTATGGATTAACAGTAGGGAAAGGTGGCGTCAGCAGTCTCAGTGACCTCAGTATTGTCAATACGGGGAACGTCAACCTCAATGCCTTTAGTGGCTATGGCGTCCGTGCGAAAAGCTTCCAAGGGGCTGTGTCAGTCAGCAACGCCGGCCATATCACGGTGGACAACTCCTGGTTCGGCGAAGGCATCGCCGCCACCAGTTATGCAGGAGGGTCCGTAGCTGGCGATGTGACAGTCAATAACACTGGCAGTGTTTCCGTTTCGGCTCCCCTGCTTGCGGAGGGCCTCGTCACGTTAGTCAATTCGACGGGCGCTACCAAGATCACCAACTCCGGCGACATTACCGATGCCAGCGAGCTGAGCACCTCTGGTGTTTTTGCCAGAGACGAAAATTTTGCTTACGGAGGTGACGTAACCATCAACAACGGTGGTTCGATCAGCTCCATTACCTCTCCTGATAGCCCAGCTCCAGTGGATCATGCCGGCTATGCCGGCCACTCCATGGGCATTCATGTCTACACCTATGGCGGCGCCATCACCGTAGGTAATACGGGTTCCATCCTGGCGCAGACGACGGCAAACACTCAGCTTCCCGGTTCGGCTATTGGCGAGTTCGTAAAGAACGGTTATGGCAACTATTTCGGTAATGTCGGCATCACCAATTCCGGTTCGATCACGGCATCTCTCACTGCCAGCAATACCTTGCCCGGCGTCGGCTTCCAGCAAGCGTTTTACGGCCCGATTGGAACCGCTACCGGCATCCTTGTGAACAATAGCTATGGTGATGTGGGCGTCACCAATAGCGGCTCGATCAGTGCCACTTCCCAGTCCGACCACTATGTGGGTGGTGGCGTGGGTAACGGAGTGACAGCTGCCAACGGCATATCGGTAGTCAGCACGGTTGGCAGCGGCGTCGCGCGTAGCCTCAACCTCGGCAACATCACACTCACCAATGACGGGTCGATCACTGCGCTTGCTTCATCCAGCTACGGTAACGGCGACACGGCGAAGGCCAGCGGCATCTCGGCTGTCGTTTCGGTCGGCAGTTACGGTGCCTCTCTCGTCAGTGCCGGTCAGGGCATCCAAGTCAGCAATGCCGGTACCGTATCGGCGACCGCACTGATTGCCAACGATGCGACAGGCGTGGCGACGGCCAGGGGTATTTCCGCGATGAACGGATCGGCCGCTGGTTATGCCAATGTGGCCGACACCGGTCTGATCAACGCCGCGGCGACGACCACCGGCGTGGCGACCGCCACCGGCATCTTCGCTAGTGGCTACAGCACGGCGGTGTCCGTCAACGCGATTAGCACAGCCGGCGGCCCTGTCGGCGGCACAGTGAACGTTACGGCAGCGGGTGCGACGGCAATCGCCACCGGCATCTCCGCCAACGGTAATAGCGTGGCGGCGACACTTAACCCTGTGGGCACGACCGGTGCCACGATCAACGCTACGGCAACCGGTGCAACGGCAACCGCCACTGGCATCTCCGCCAACGGCAATAGCGTGGCGCTGGCTCTTAACGCGGGTGGCACCGTCAATGCCACGGCTACCGGCACCAGCGGCACGGCGACCGGTCTGGCGGTCACTCAAACAGGCACTGCGCTGTTGACCGCCAACAATGATGGCGTGCTCGATGCGACCTTCACCGGTGCGGGCCAGGCGACCGGCGCGACGATCGCCTCGGCCGGTGATGTCACCTTCAGCAACACTGGCGACATCCTCGCGAGCAATGCGACGTCCGCGGTGGGTGTAGCGTTCAACAGCCCGACCAACGTCACGCTGACCAACAGCGGCACGATCACGGCCAACGCCGCGGCCGCCAGCAGTGTGGCCGTGCTGAGCACAGGCTTGTCAAACGCCACCCTCAACAACAACGGCACGATCAACGGTGCGATCCAGACCGGTGCTGGCAACGACATCCTGAGCAACGCCGGTACCTGGAACGCGGTGGGTGCTTCGGACTTCGGCGCCGGTGACGACACCGTCAGCAATGCCGGCACGATCAACCTGAGCAACACCACGATCAGCCTGGGCAGCGACCCGGCCGGCAATCAGTTCAACAATAGCGGTGTGATCAACGTGCTGGGCAACAACACGATCACGATGGACACCGGCACGCCGGTCAAGCCCAATCCGTTCACCAACAACGGCACGATCAACTTCCGCAACGGCGCCGCGAACAACACGCTGACGATCGCCGGCAACTTTGCCGGTAACGGTCAGCTCGACATGGACGTGGACGGCGCGCAAGGCACCGGCGATGAACTGAAGATCACGGGCAACGTGGCGGCCGGCAGCGTGAGCACGGTCAACGTGAACCTGCTGACTGATCCGACCACGGCCTCCAGCATGATTCCGCTGGTGCAGGTGGGCGGCACGGCCGCCGCCGGATCGTTCGTGCTGGGCACATTCACTCAACCCAAGAGCTTCCTGAGCCTGAGCGAGGCGCTGGTGAGTACGCCGAACACGACGTCGCTGGGCCTGACGGTGGCCGCGACCACACCGCCGCCGGTAACCACACCACCACCGGTGACGACCCCGCCACCCGTGACGACACCACCACCCACAGGCGTCGGTGTGGGCGTGACGGTCACCGGCCTGAGTCAATTGGGCACGCTGGCCGCCTCGGCCGCACCCGGTGTGCAGAGTCTGATGAACAGTCAGATCGGTACGCTGGAAGATCGGATGGGCGCGGTCAGCCAGACGATCAAGGGCGGCCTGAGTCTGTGGACACGAGCCTTTGCCGACAGCGGCACGGTGTCCCCGGACCACTCGGCCGGTAACTTCGGTCAGAACGGCAACTTCGGCTTCGACCAGAGCAATACCGGTGAAGAAGTGGGTCTGGACTTCGCGATCTCCGATGAGTTCAAGGCCGGTGCCTTGTTCTCCAAGTCACGAGCGAACCAGTCGCTGGATGGCAACCAGGCTGACTCGAGTCAGATCACCGGCAATACCGCCGGTGTCTACGGCACGTGGATCTCCTCGACCGGCTTCTATCTGGATGCGTCCTACCGCTGGATGAGCTTCAACGACCGGTTGCATGCGCCCAACGGCTACGCGTCGATCCATGGCAATGCCGATGCGTTCAACCTTGAAGTGGGCAAGACCTGGACGCTGGGCAACGGTCTGCAGATCGCGCCGCAGTTCCAGTACACGCTGACCAAGGTGGACAACATCAATGCGCAGACCGGCAGCCTGGCTGGCTTCCAGTCCACCGGTGACGATGCATCGCGTGCCCGTCTCGGCGTGATGTTCAGCAAGGCGTACACGCCGGCCAGCAGCAATGCGGTGTGGATGCCGTATGCCTCGCTGTCGGTCGTGCAGGAGCTGGATGGCAAGAACAGCTACGCGGTCAACAATACGTTCTTCGGTGAGACCGATACCAAGGGCACGAGTGCGCTGGCTGAAACCGGCCTCAACGTGCAGTTCGGCAAGCTGGCGGTGTTTGGTGGGTTGAACTGGCAGGACGGTGGCGCGCTGAAGAGCTTCTTTGGCGGTCAGGTCGGGCTGCGCTACACCTTCTAGTTTGAAGCGCCCCGAATGAATGAGGGGGTGGAAGATCTCTGCGGTTGTATTCACTGGGCCTCTTTCATTTTCATAGGCAAAAGGCATCGAGATCGTTCGCCTGGCGCATGGATGCGCTTGCGCATAAGGAAGGGACCTGCTGGGCGCTTGATCGCGGGCCAATCAGCAACAAGTGACTTTAAGGCGAGTGCCATGGATACCGAACTATTCGACACAGCAGACATCGAGTGCCGCGCACCCGTTAATCAACGAACGGATTCGACACTCACGCCAGGGCAGCAGCGCGTGCTTGAACTCGAAGACGGAGACAGTTTTGTGCTCCAGGCAATCAGAGTCACGGACGATGTCACTGCGAAAGAACGCCACCAAAGTGCAGCGCAAATAGTGGCGCGTCTGGTGCGTTGGGCGCAGAGTCGAAAGGTGCGCCTAACCTATCGCATGATCGACAAGGACACTGCTCGGGTCTGGCGGCTTGGTAGCGTCTGAGGAACAGACATGGGCTCCGCAGAATTCGAACGCTACACGATCAGCGAAATAGAGCATGGCATTGCACTTCCGCTCAAGTACGGGAAGCGGCTTTCCATCGAGCAGATGCAGCTGCTGCAGCTAAAAGATGGCGAAAGTTTTGTGCTCGTGGTGCATTTCGGTGCGTTCCTGACTGATAACGTCGAACGGCTCTTACAGTGGTCGCGATCGAAAGGCATTCGTACGATGCGACAAAAAATAGACTACCACTCGGTACGAATCTGGCGCGTGTGTGACACGCAACCCGAAGAAGATAAGAATGAAAAAGTACCTTAGAAACTCAGGCGGCATCGACGCCCCTGTTCGATTCTAACGGTGCAGCGTCGACATCGAGCAAGCCCGGTTATGGGACGTCGAACGGTGTCGCCGGCTTTATCCAGTTTGCGCTGAAAAGAGCCTTTAGAACTGCCCGCTATTGGGGCACTGAGCAACGACACGGGAGCGTAAAAGCGCGACCCTAAAACACAAGAAATGGAGAACTACGTGGCCAGTAACGACAAAGCGCTCGATGCCACCCCGCAGGAAGTCAGCAACACAGACAAGATTGCGGTCGGCACGCACCATGACGCAGCTCCACCTACGCCGAAGACTACGCTGGATGCACCAGCTTTCGTTGCAGCCCAGCCCGTTGTCGAGAAAAGCTGTTCGCGCGGGCTAGCCACATGGTTGGCCAGCAGCAACCTGTCTCTGGCGATTTCCTCCTACCAGACCGGTCGGGTGTATCTGGTCGGCAGCGACAAGCTCGGTCGCGTGTCGTTCTTCGAGCGCCTGTTCGAACGCGCCATGGGTATCGTCGGCAACGCCCAGCGCATTTACCTGGGCGGCCTGTACCAGCTGTGGCGCTTCGAGAACGTGCTGCGTTCGAACGAGGTCATCCATGCCCAGTTCGACAAGTGCTATGTGCCGCGTAACGCACAGACGATCGGCGACCTGGATATCCATGAGCTGGGTATTCGCAAGAACGGCAAAGTCGTCTTCATCAATACCAAATACTCCTGCCTCGCTGAGCTGAGCCAGACGCACAGCTTCAAGGCGATCTGGAAGCCGGACTTCATCACCAAGCTGGCACCGGAAGATCGTTGTCATCTCAACGGTCTGGCGATGGTCGACGGCGCGCCCAAGTACGTTACCGCCGTGTGCAAGAGCGACGCGGTGGATGGATGGCGCGATCGGCGCCACAACGGTGGCGTGGTGATCGACATCGACACCAACGAGATCGTCTGCGAAGGCCTGTCGATGCCGCATTCGCCGCGCTGGGCCAACGGCAAGCTGTGGGTGCTCAACGCCGGTACAGGTCACCTGGGCTGGGTGGACTTTGCGACCAAGTCGTTCGTACCGCACGCGTTCCTGCCTGGGTTTGTGCGCGGCCTGTCGATCTTCGGCAACACCGCGGCGGTGGGTCTGTCCAAGCCGAGAAACCAGCGCTTCGAAGGTCTGGAGCTGGATACGGAACTGACCAAACACGATGTCGAACCGTGGTGCGGCGTGCAGATCATCTCGCTCACCAACGGCGACGTCCTGCACTGGATCCGTTTCGAGGGCGACATCTCCGAGATCTTTGACCTGTGTTTCCTGCCGAACGTGCGCAACCCGATGATGGTGGGCCTGCGCACACCGGAGATCCGCGAACTGATCACGTTTGAGACCGAGTTGCAGACGGAAGTTGTGACGTCATGAGCATGCATGGGAAGAGGGCAGGTTATGCGGTTAGCGTGATCGCGACGCTGTTCATCGCGAATGCCGTGCAGGCTCAATCCACGTACACCATCACCGCGCGGAACAGAACGGTGACCGGGAGCGCCGCTCAAGACGATGAAGCCGATGCAATTTATTCCCGCCGGGATACAGGTCACGATGGGACGCTTTCTCTGGAGAAATTTCGGGCTGGCTGGCACAAGCTTCACCCAGCGAAGGCATTGAGTCAGGTGCGCCAGCGATCCGCGGCGCGGAACCTCGGGAGGATGGGCTGTCTGAACGCACCGGAGTATGCCCACCTGACACCAATCCAGCAGCACAGTGGCAAGTCCGCGAACCGCGATCCTATGGATCGGTGCCAGGCTGACTCAAACGTTACAGGTTCACTTTGGATTGGAAGTCCGTTGGGCGGGAGCCCGCCGAGGGTGTCGTGGGGACTCTCTTGGCTATAACGCCAAACAGTATTCGTCCTCCCCAATTTCGAGGACGTTGTTGAAAGACATAAACATCGAGCGCGCCACGTCGGTAGGTAGCGTCGAGGCGTGTTGTCACCCCGACACATGCCACCCATGGATCAAACATTTTCGGTAGGCATTTTTTCGCCATTCGTCTTGGTGGCCTTATGATCGTCGTTCTCCCATGTGTACATCATCCGCGTCGCCGCACTGTCTGGGGCGGCGATACGTATGTTGTAGCTAATACCATGGCAGTCGTTAACCGATCCCCGTGGGAAAGAACATCTCGCAGAGGCGGTCACTTAGCCCGTCGCGCTCTTTTTTTTGCTCTGATCGTGTTCTTCACAACAATGAGAGTCGCGGCACACACTGATGCGTTGCCCCAGGGGTCTGGACAAGTAACTGCACGGGCGCCCCCAGCCGTAGCTAAGCACGCGACGGGAAAAGTGAGCTTCGATAGCAACGAATTCTTCGTTCAGCCCCTCGCACTATCACCAAGCACGTCTCCGCTGAATGTGGAAGTTGACCAACTCAGGCACTTGGTATGGACTGGCAAAGATGGCGCCCCGCCAGGCGTTGTTACTTCGGTGGTCCAGACGCCCGACAATTTCATGTGGCTTGGTACTGAGAATGGACTTTACCGGTTTGACGGCATCAACTTTGACCGCAGTGTTAGCAAGAAGCTGCCGAATCTAAATATTTTCTCCCTATTTGCTGAATCAGATGGAAGTATCTGGATTGGCTATACCTTCGGTGGAATCAGCCGCCTTCACGGACATGAGATTACTAATTACGACACGCACCTAGTGCCAGCAGGAAGCATCTCCAAATTTGCGCGTGCCCCAAATGGGCATCTTTACGCATCCACAACATGCTGCCTATTGGAACTCGTAGGCAATCAATGGCAGCCCCTTAGTCCTGATTCTGGCTACAGCGGAAATCATCCCCTATGGATGGGAATTCGCCAGAACCTTTTCTGGGTTATCGACTCCGACGGGTCATACGTCGTGAAGGCAGATAGCTCACGTTTCGACAAGGTGAGCCTTGATAGGGCGATGCTTGTCAAGTTTGGCCTTCCGGACAATGAGACGCTTCCCGCTGACTATAGTGATGACGTAACCCTAGTCGACTCGTCCGGCGCTTTCTGGTTTGAAGACCTGAAGAAGGGCATGCGTCGATATCGGTGGAGGCCGACTGCGCAGGGTAAGCTCGCTCCAGTCAAAGAGGCTTCGAGCGATGGTGGCCATGGAGTGACGTACTACTTCCCCGATCGGGAGGGAAGTATCTGGGCCTTTACATCCCAGGGAGTGGAGCAGTTCAGCAGGGCAAAGTTTACGCCTCTACTTGTCCCAAGCGATTTCATATGGCCAGCCATTGTTTCTGGCGACCACGGCGACATATGGATTGGAAACTACGACGACGATACATTTCACGTGGAGGAAACGACCAGCCGATACCCCGCGCTAGGAAAAGGAGTGCGCTGCGCTACACGCGACTGGAGCGGAGCGATCTGGACGGCGGGCATGGATGGCTTACGTAGTCTCAGTCACGGAATTGTCACCACCGTTCCACTTCCCAAAGTGACACAGAATCACGCAGTGAATTGCCAAAGTGTTGGCGGAGATATTGCCTCTGGTCTGTGGATCTCCATTGCGGGGCTGGGACTTTATGAATTCAAGAACGATATCTGGACTGAGTATGGGGGGCGCAGCGATCTACCGACCATACCACCGATCCGAATCCTTGGCGACGATAGTCATAGGGTCTGGTTTACCTATCTAGACAATCGTATAGCTGTTCTTGATAGGGGAAACTTAAAGGTATACACAAAAAAAGATGGATTAGCGGTCGGTAACGTATTAGGGCTATTTGTCCATGGTAATCATGTCTGGGCAACCGGTGACAAGGGCGTTGCCTACCTATTTGATGGCCAATTTAGGACATTGCGCGGACTGGGCGGCCGGGGGTTTAACGGGACATCAGGCGTTGTTGAGACAGAAGACGGTGAGTTATGGCTGAATTCCCTCAATGGTGTCTTTCGTATTACAGCAGGTGAGCTTCGAAAATCTCGTCTTGATGTGGGTTACGAAGTAAAATACGAGTTATTTGATCAGCAAGATGGCCTACCCTCAGGGCTCGCCCCGTTGATTCGCCCAGGGCCCTCAATGATTCAAGGCTCCGACGGCCGCATCTGGATTGCAACGGTCCGCGGCGTAGCTTGGATTGATCCCAAGCACATCCTCCGAAATGACGTCCTTCCGGTCGTTTCCATGCAGTCGATCACCGTCGAGGGGGTCGCCTATGCACCGGCCTCGCTTGTTAAACTTCCCAAGTTAACGAGAAGCCTTCGAATCGATTACGCTGCTGCATCATTTGTGAGGCCCGATCGCATGCACTTTCGTTACCGCCTGGATGGCGTCGACGACGGATGGCAAGACGTCGGTAGCCGGCGATCAGCCTACTACACGAATCTTCGTCCAGGCGTCTACCACTTCTCTGTCGAGGCTGCGAACGAGGACGGCTTGGAGAGCCTCGAACCAGGGGAAGTTGACTTCAATATCGGCTCTGCGTTTTATCAGACAGCTTGGTTTAAAATACTTTGTGGTCTTATGACGGTGGCTGTGTTATGGCCATTGTTTAACCGCAATGTGCGAATTTCACGTGATCGCCTACGGGCGCGCCTACATGAGCGTCACGCCGAACGCGAACGCATCGCACGCGAGCTGCACGATACCGTCCTGCAAAACTTTCAATGGCTCGCGCTTAAGTTAAAATTATGGGCGGAATCACAGGAGTTGTCTGATGTACACAGGGAGGATCTGGCGTGCACGGCTTTAATCGCCAACAGATCATTAATTGAGGTACGCGAAAAGATCGTCACTATCCGGCGATCTGATGCCGACTGCGTATACCTGGCTGACGTATTGAATATGTTTGGCGACGAGGTTACCAAGAGCAGTAAATTGAAATTTTCATTGGTTGTTGATGGTCGGCCGAGACGCCTAGCTAATGAAGCTTATGAGGCGATTCTCGATGTTGGTCGTGAAGGCATTCGCAACGCCTTTCTTCACGCAGACGCTACAGAAATTCACGTCGTAATTGCTTACAGCGGAAGGATGCTCTGTCTCATGATTTTGGATGATGGCCACGGTATCGATGAGGAAGTCGTACGGAAGAGGCAAGGTGAAGGTCATTGGGGGATTGTTGGCCAGCGCGAACGCGCCAAACTGTTGAGCGCGCATCTTATGATCCAGCGGAGAGAGTTGCGTGGTACAAGGGTATCGCTGGAGGTTCCTGCTCGGATTGCATACAAAAATACGCGAGCCAACGTGCTGAAGCGGTTGGGCGAAAGGTGATGTTTCTCAATTAATTGGGCAGGAAGATCGTAGAAATTTAAAATTCTGCCAAATGCGTTCTTTTTCGATGACTTACTGCCCTGATCACCAAGGCTTTTGGGTAACGCAAGTTGTGTGATGCCTCGTGCTCTCAAAGGCACCGGGCAAAGTATTCAAAGTCTGATAGTCGGTGTGACATGGCGAGGGCCCGTAAGCTTGCCGATAGTGCGCTAGGCATGCTCGAGCCAGCTTGAATAGTCCACACGCGGCTTTTTAAAGACACTTGCTCGTGTTCGTAGCAAACGCGATGCCTGAGCTTCCAGGGACCCAACCGTCCTAAAACAGGCTCCGCCCCAAGCCCATTGGTTGGTCAAACCGTCGTCATATCGCACGCCAGAGAGCACGCCATTAAAGCGAAGATGACGAGCTCGTATGAGCGCGGTTTGCAGATGCGCGCTTAGAACCCGGATCCCCGAAATGGGTGTAGTTGCCTCCACCATCATTAGTGAAGACAGAGACTGAAAGGGGGCGCAGAGTAGCGGTGAAGGGGAGCCCATGATCGGCCGCCCGATCATGGATGCGCAACCATGGCTAACCTGAACTCCTTCCTGACTGAAGCATTCAAGGCTGACCCGGCTGATTGCTTGATCTGTCCGATGGGGGACCACGGATACGCAACTCTCTTTGGTGTCGTGCCTGGGGTGCTTGCAGTCATGCGAACAGCTGCAGAAATCGAACCACGCCCCGAAGAAGTGATGACTTGGTACACCAGGGTAAAGATCCGGGAACTGGGTAACCTCACGGCCGAAGCACTTGTGGCCATGGGAAGAACAGAAGCTGTCGTCGATTTCCTACGCGAGATACGCGACGGGAAGCGGGGCTGAGTCTCCGAATTCGCGTGGTCTGCCCACGTCCAAACGAAACATGTCTTTCCAGGGTGTTCTCATGTCAAACGCACTGTCCAGAATAGAGCAAGCGGGTACGGCGATTGAGGAGGCGACGGCCAAGCGCGAGGCCGCCATAGCAATGGCATTCGCGACACTTCAAGAACACAAGCCACTTCTTGCACAAACGTTGATCGAAAACCATGGAGACCACCGCAAGGCAGCACGATGGATGTGCTTGCATCAGCGTGCCTTCGGAGGCAAAAGTGCTTATGAAGTGCTTGTCGAGGGGGATGAAGATCGTATCTGGGACGAGATGGATGGACCGGGTGACCATGAATCGCGCCTTCTTGCGCTCGTTCAGAGTCAATAAGCGCGACTACCCCACTTTTGGGGGGGCTTCGCATGGCCCGATCTGGGGTACGAAAGTGTCTTTCTGAAGCGCACCATCTTGGCTCCCAGAGCGCATTAATTTGCGCCCATTGGTCGTAGAAAGAGGTCCCTCGCGACGTTTTGACCGCATGGCATTTAACAACAGCAGGGACGAAGCAGGATTTCTAAGAATTTGATTCTTGGGATGGTTGTTGGAGAGTAGTAATGAGCAGCGCAAGGAAGTGGACATCAACAGATGTCCCTACGCAGTTTGTCAAGGTTGCGAATCGTCGAATCGCCTATCGGTCACTGGGGGCTGGGTCCGTGCTCATCCTTTGTACGCGCTTTCGTGGCACGCTAGATTCCTGGGATCCTGCGTTCGTCGATGCTCTGGCAAAGCGGTTTTGCGTCATCACTTTCGACTACTGCGGTACCGGGCAATCCACCGGCGAAGCTAGCTACGACCCGAAGTCGCTTGCGCATGATGTGATCGCTTTGGCCGATGGCCTAGGCATTGAAAAGTTCGTTCTTGGAGGCTGGTCACTCGGTGGCCAGGCAGCGCAAATCGTTGCTACGGTGTGGCCCGAACGCGTGACGCAAGTGATTCTTTTAGGCACAACCCCGCCAGGAAATACTGAATACGGGCCAGAGCCAGCATTTTCTGCGTACGCATTGAGGCCATGCAATAACCTGGACGATGAGACCATCCTCTTTTTCGAACCCATGTCGGCCGAGAGTAGGAAGGCGGCAAAGGCCTCTCGTCTTCGAATGGCTCTGCGGACCAGCAGTCGGAGCCCCGAAGTCCCCGAAGATCTCTATATGCGACTACTCAAGGAGTCACTTCACGAGGACAGATTTCACGATGATGGTGGGTATCGTGATTTTCTTGAGCAAACGGGAACACCTATCCTTGTCATTTCGGGAGACCATGACATCGGTTTCCCCGTCGAAAACTGGTTTACGTTGTCCAGAAAGTGGCGCTCACTCTTCCTTAGCGTACTGCCGCGGTCCGGGAACGGTGTCCAGCATCAGTATCCGGAGCTGGTGGCCAACCTCGTTATCTGCTTCGTCGACAGTAAGCAATTGATGGATTAGGGGCCCATGTCAATCACTATCGCTTCCGACGCTGTCTGCACCGTTTGATCACAATTTACGGTTGGAGATATCGAACGCAAGGCCCCCATGGCGCTACGTCGAGCCCTTCCTGATTCGGTGGTGCTGACGACTCGGGAGCTGCGAGAGCTCCCTCGTTTCGGGGAGGCGGGGGTCACCGTAAGTGGGATAATTTTCCAGAGAACAAGAGTATCTTTCGTAGCAGGGAAAGACCCCTGGCTTACCGCCGGGAAACGCGGGCGTTGGCGCGTGGGACTGGGCCCGAACTATGGAGAAACTACACTGAGTCTGCGCGGGTTTGGTCTGCGATGACCGTACCTCTACGAGAGCCACATCCTATGGAAGAGACACCCGACAGGCTTCGAATTCTTGTGGTCGACGACCATCCGCTCTTTCGCGCGGGTATCGTGGCGGTGGTTCGCACGCAGCCCGACATGGTCGTCGTTGCCGAAGCAGGCGATGGTCACGAAGCGATCAGGCTCTATGGGGAGCACAAGCCTGACGTAACGCTTATGGATCTGCGCATGCCAGGGCTCGGCGGCGTTGACGCTACTACGATCATCGTGTCAGGCGACCCCTCAGCGCGCGTTCTTGTCGTAACTACATATCACGGGGATGTCGAAGCCCTAAGGGCGCTCAGGGCCGGTGCAAACGGCTATCTCCTCAAAAGCAGCGTTCTGGAGGAGCTTCCGCTCGCTATACGGCGCGTCGCGAGGGGGCAAAAATATGTACCTACAGAAATTGCGGCGGGGTTGGCAGACCACGCCGTGGATGAGGCCCTCACGCTGCGAGAAATAGCTGTTCTAAGATCTGTTGCATCCGGAAATTCCAACATGCTTGTCGCGCGCGAGCTTGCCATAACTGAAGAGACCGTCAAAAGCCATATGAAAGGGATAATGTCAAAGCTCGATGCCAGAGATAGGACACATGCCGTTTGCATTGGCATATCCCGAGGCATCATAGGTTTCTGAGGATTCCGGCTTACGGTTGAAAACCCTCGCATGGCTCATTTTCCTCAGATGTGATCAGTCACGTTTGCCGTCACTATCGAGTTGTAAGCGGCAACGGCTCTCTGGAGGCAGGCGCGAGGCATAGGTCTGTTTCGGTCGACTTGGGCTTCAGCCCGGGTGAATCATTTCACGCGCATAGGCGAGACCAATGCCATAGCCACCACCGTGGTCGACCACGATCGAGCGTGCATCCTCATAGGTCTCGTGCCGGGTCCAGTCGCGCTGAAATTCCAGCAATAGCTGAAGCCAGGAAGTAAGCGTTGCACCCGCAGCTTCCATCCGGCGTAGTGCCAGGTCATGGCTCACTTCCGTTAGACCGCCGCAGGCGTCACCGACCACGAAAACACGGTAACCATCGGCAAGGGCCGACAGTACCGGAAAGGACACGCACGCTTCCGTCAGCAGTCCCGAGAAGATCAGTGTGCGGCGATCGGTGGCGACGACGGCTGCACGCACAGTATCGTCTTCCCAAAGATTCATGTTGCGGCGTTCAATCGCTCGAAGATCAGGTAAGGCTGCCTGGATGTCCGGCATGAGCGGGCCGCTGTAAACCTTCGACGCCGAAGTGGAAATGACGATCGGAATCTTGAAGGCCTTCGCGGTTCGCGCAAGCGCGACGCTATTGCTGCGAATAGTCTGCCTGTCGGACGAACTGACTGCGAATGCGAGTCCTGCCTGCTGATCCACAATGACAAGTGCGCAGTCATCCGGTTTCAACAAAGATGAGGTGGTAGTCATGGCTTGGTCTCCCTTGCTGTGTTTAAAGACGCGATTGAGTGGGTCAAGGTTGGGGCGGTAGATCGAACACCAACACTTCTGCGTCCTTGCCGTGCGTAAGCCTGACGTTGGATTCAAGGGTCAGCATCACCGCGTCGCCTGCAGCTACTTGCCTATCATTCACGCGGATCGCCCCACGCGCTATATGTATGTAGAGCAGCCTTCCTTCCGCAGCAGTTAGATCGGCATGTTCATCGCCATCGAAGAGGCCCGCATAGAGGTAGACGTCCTGATGGATGGACACTGAGCCCTGCTCACCGCTTGGGCTTGCAACCAGGCGCAGCACGCCGCGCTTTTCGACATCGGAAAAGAACTTCTGCTCATAACCTGGCTTAAGCCCGGTTTGCCGTGGAATGATCCATATCTGAAGGAAGTGGGTGGTCTGCGCTGCGTGGTTGTATTCAGAATGAGCCACACCGGTGCCCGCTGTCATCCGTTGAACTTCACCTGGTCGGATGACAACCTCGTTGTTCATCGAATCTTTGTGCGTGATGGCGCCATCAAGCACGTAACTGATGATCTCCATATCCTTGTGCGTATGGGTGCCGAAGCCGGAATCTGCCTGGATGCGGTCTTCGTTGATGACACGCAGAGGGCCAAAGTGAACATGTGCCTCGTCGTAGTAATCAGCGAAGGAAAAGCTGTGGTACGAGTCGAGCCATCCGTGAATGGCGTGACCACGTTCATTGGATCGGCGAATGGTGAGCATCAGATTTCCCGGGAAAGTTACAATGAATTGCGATCAGAGATCACGCATTGGCTGAAGCATCTAGACATCCCTCGGCCGAAGCCGGGGTCTCCTCTGCGGAAGGCTCCGTGACAGGCACGCGACTTCGATCACGAAGGCCATCGAGCTGAAAAATTAGGGCGAGCAGGGCGAAGACGATGCCGATGACACAGGTGCCCAACCATCCCTCCTGCCGCCAGGCCATCGTGGCGGCTGTCGAGCCGACGGCGCCACCGAGAAACATGCCCCCCATGAACAGCGTGTTGAGTCGGCTGCGCGCTGATTCGTCCAAGGCGTAAATCACATGCTGGTTCGACACGAGTGAACTCTGCACGCCAAAGTCCAGTAGCACGACACCAGCGATCAGGCCGGCGAGTGTCCCCCAGATGCCGAACATGAGCCAGGATGCGACGGTAACAACCGCACCAATGACGATGACGAGAAGGGGCCCTTTGCGGTCGGCGAGTTGGCCCGCGAGAGGAGCCGCGAATACGCCGACGGCCCCGACAATGCCGAATAGCCCAGCGACATAGGGACCGTAACCATAGGGTGGCTTGGCGAGATGCAAGGACAGGATTGTCCAGAATGAAATGAACGATGCGAATAGGGCTGCCTGCGTCAGCGTCGCTCGACGCAGCAGGGGTTGCGCGCGCCATAGCGTTTGCAGTGAGTACAGAAGAGAGGGATAGGGAAGATGTGCTGTGGGCTCGCTCCGAGGCAGCGCTATGGCCATCAACCCTGCACCAAAGAGCGCCAATGGAACACTGATCCAGAACATGGCACGCCACCCCAGGTAGGTGGCAACAAAGCCGGAGAGCGTGCGTGAAAAAAGGATGCCGCAAAGCACGCCGCTCATGACTTTTCCGATCGTCCTTCCTCGCAATGGGGTGGGCGACAGAGTCACTGCAAGAGGAACAATCTGCTGTGCAACAGTGGCGAACGTTCCTACAAAAAACGAAGCCGCCACCAGTGACCATGGACCTGGCGCGAGGGCTGCGCCAGTAAGAGCAATGGTCAGTATCAGAAATTGAGCAACGATCAGCCGCCGGCGCTCGACAAGGTCCCCCAGTGGCACAAGTAGCAGAAGGCCAATTGCGTAGCCGAGCTGTGTGGCAGTTGGTATCAATCCGACGGTCGTCATGCTGGCGAACTGATGCTCGATGAGCGCGAGCATCGGCTGGTTGTAGTAGATGTTTGCGACGGCGAGGCCACATGCCGTGGCCATGGCGAAGACAGTCCGCCCCTTGAGAGGGGCAAGGACGACAGCTGGTTGCGCGGCGGATTTGGAAGGCATCGGTGATCTGTGTCCGGGAAGAGGGGCGACGACGTACTGCGCGCCATCGCCCCTTAAGAATATCCCCCGGCGTCAATCAGGCCTTGATGAAGGACAACAGTTTTGCGTTGATTTCATCCGGCAATGTGTTGCACATACCGTGTGGTGCACCGGGAATGATCTCCAGCTTGGCGTTCTTCACCAGCTTGGCCGTAAGCAGGCCGGAATCCTTGATCGGTACGATCTGATCGGCGTCACCGTGCAGCACCAGGGTGGGCACATCGATCTTCTTCAGGTCTTCCGTGAAGTCCGTTTCCGAGAATGCCTTCACGCAGTCGTACAGACTCTTATAGGAGCCCAGCATGCCCATGAACCAGAACCAATCGATGGTGCCCTGCACGGGTTTCGCACCCGAAAGGTTGTAGCCGAAGAATGGCAACGCCAAGTCCTTGAAGAACTGTGAGCGATTCGTCGCCAGTCCCGCGCGGATGTCGTCGAATACCTTGATCGGAAGGCCGCCCGGATTCGTCGCGGATTGAACCATGATCGGCGGTACGGCGCTGATCAGCACAGCCTTGGCGACGCGCTTGGTGCCGTGGCGTCCGATATAACGGGCGACTTCGCCACCTCCGGTGGAGTGGCCAACCATGATCGCGTCCTTGAGATCCAGCTTCTCGAAAAGATCGGACAGGTCGTCAGCGTAGGTGTCCATGTTATTGCCATTCCATGGCTGGCTCGACCGACCATGGCCGCGCCGATCGTGTGCGATCACGCGGTAACCGTTATCGGCCAGAAAGGTCATTTGCCTGTCCCAGGCGTCCGCGTCCAGCGGCCAGCCGTGGGAAAAGACAACTGGCTGGCCCTTGCCCCAGTCCTTGTAGTAGATCTCGGTGCCGTCTTTCGTAGTGATGGTATTCATGGGATTTGACTCCAGGGTAGAGGCGTGACGGTGGGAACCGGTAGCGGGAATTGCCGCTTTGGCGGTGGACGCAAAGACCGCAGTCGGTATGGCGGCCATTGCCAGGAGGCTGCTACTCGTGACGATAAAGTCTCTGCGTGATTTATCGTGGCTTTTGGGTGGTGTCATGGCGAAACCTCGATGTCGTTTGACGTGGTTGGCCGCTCATGACGGCCGGATCGTGGCGCCTCCGCGCTTTGTCAGCACGCAAACGTGAGCCACTTCTTTTCAAACAACTGTGCCTGTAGTGGGACAGTCGACGCTTGTACGCCTGTGCTGTCGCTTGGATCGGGATGCTGGTTTTCATACAAATCCCATAGCTCGCGTTGCCTTCGCCTGAAACTCGCATCTTCCGAGACATCGTCAGGCAAGAAATGTCACAAAGGGGCAAGACGCGATGGGCGTTGCCGGCGATGGTGTTCTCTAGATCTCGTCAGATAGACGCGCAATCGAAACGACAATTAACAGAGAGAACTGAGCGATGAATGAGCACAAACGGCCACACTTGATCCTGGATCAGGCATTCCTCGATGCTCAGCGGGAGCGCTTGATCAGCTTGGGCAATGAACTGGTCAACGTCGCTGACAGCTCAGCCAGCGAGGAAGAAACCTTGCAGCACGAGGCTGGTGGGGAGGCTCGCGACGATGCTGACGAAGCGGAGCGGATGGCGATTCAGGAGAACGATGAAGCGCAGTTCCACCGCAACCTCAAACGACTCCCAAACATACGTCGCGCGATCGAAAAGCTTGCCGAGGGGACCTATGGCTACTCCGATAAAAGTGGCGATCCCATTTCGAGATCACGTCTCATAGCGGTGCCCGAAGCGACGCTCACACTGAGCGAGGAGCAGCAAGAAGAGGATCTCAATAAGCGTTGAGATTTGAGGCCTCATCGCATGCACCTTTATGACGCCCTGCGTGGCAGGCTCATGTGGTTTTGTCAGATCCGATCATTCTGTAATGATTGTTTTTGCCGCAGGAGACTCCGATGAAGTTGCTGAATTTCTTAGTGGGAGGGGAGGTACGGGCCGGCTTGGTGAGAGATGACGGGGTTGAAGACCTTTCCGCGTCAGGCCTATGGCACGGGCCCGTGCCAGTAAAACGGGAAGAGCTCGCTCAGCTCGCTCAACGCCTATCCGCCCCGACCAGCCCCGTGCTTCCGCTGGATAGCCTACGTGTTGCCCCTGTGGTGATTGCACCCGAAAAAATCATCTGTGTCGGGCTCAACTACCGGCGGCATGCTGCCGAGGCCCACATGGAGATTCCCGCGGTCCCAGCGATCTTCGGAAAATTCGCAAACAGTCTCAGTGCTCATCAGTCCAAAATCGCATTGCCGCCCGTGGACTATAAATACGACTACGAGGCGGAACTTGGCGTAGTAATGGGACGGGAAGCCTGGCAGATTTCGGAGGCCGATGCCTTGAGCTATGTGGCTGGCTATTGCTGCGTCAACGATCTATCAGCACGTGGGCCGCAGTTGGCGACGACTCAGTGGATGGCGGGAAAAATACTTGATGGCTTCTTTCCAGCCGGGCCATTCCTGGTCACCACAGACATCATTCCCGACCCACAGAACCTGAGCATCCGGTGCATGGTGAACGGTGTTGTTCGGCAGAACTCATCGACATCCGACATGATTTTCAGTGTCGCCACCATCATTGCGTTTCTCAGTCAGCTCGTCACGTTGAAGCCCGGTGACATCATCGCGACAGGAACACCCGAAGGAGTCATGCTCGGGGCGAAGAATCCCGAGTGGCTCAAGGCGGGTGACGCGGTTTCTGTCGACATTGACGGATTGGGGTGCCTCACGAACCATTTGATTGCGGCCGCGGATTGCCAATAGAGGAAATTCGTCAAGCCATATCTGCGTTGTCTGGCAAAGATGTGCGAAACAGCTTCGTGCTGATTGCCCGCCGGTTGCCAGATGATTGCCAACCCATTTGACCAACCTCGGCGGGAAACTTGACCAGCGTCGCCAGCCAGTTGACCATCCGACTGAAGGGCTCTTGGCGACCCGAAGCGGACAATTGCTGTGGCGAAGGTGGGCAGGTGGCTGGCATTTTGCGCATCGCGCAGACTTGCACTGGCCACCACGCCATGCGCTGGCTCTACGAAGTGGGGCTCCCAGATGCGGCCGGCCTAGCGACGGAGCCGTGGAAAGAAGGGCAGGCGTAGGAGGCGCAGGGCTGTACGGATCGACGGCACCGTGACTGGGCCAAACAGCATCTTCTTTGAGTACTTGATCACGCGTTGACAGATTACAGCGCGGAAAATAGTCGCAAGAATAGCGCGCGTTGCTGGCCCGTATATACGATATGTGCCGGCACCTCCAGGGATACGGCCGTGCCTCCCTGGCGATCACTTTTGATGGAGAGGTGGCTCTTTAGCAAGTCGCTGCGTTCGTGCATGCCGGTGATGCCCCAGTGCCCGAGATGTTGCCGATGAGCGAGAACCGCCTCGTCGATCCCTTGACCATCATCCGCAATCAAGAGGCGAAGAGACCTACTTTCATACAGGATCTTGACACTGATATGTTTAGACCTTGCGTGCTGAAAAGCATTGCGAATGCATTCGCGGCTGATATCTACAATGGACTCGTAGGCTGCGTGTGTTAGGGGCTTTGGCTTACCCACCAGGGAGAGACTGAAGTGAACGCTGCTATCCCGTGTAAGTTCGTTGCCAAACATTTCCAGCTCGTTAGCGAGCTCTAGGCGGCCAGTCTCCGACCGCCGCAAGAGGGCGATTTTGTCGCGCACCTCAACCAGAGAATCGTGTGTGACAACAGCCGTGCGAGACAAGTCATTCCGATGCGTTTCCGGCAGGTCAGGGAGGTCGGACCACATTTTTATCTTGAGCAGCAGCCACTGTAGATTTTGCAAGACGCTGTCGTGAAGTTCGCGGGCAATCCGCTCACGCTCGACGTGGCGCTCCTCGAGACGCATTTTGAGGTGCTCATTCGACAGGCGGATACGCCGATTGAACAGGAGCCACAGAAATAGCAGCGCAAAGAGTACGCACAATCCTCTGAACCAGAATGTCTGATAAAAGGCCGGGGCGATCGAAAAGTCGATGCTCTGCAAAGGGCCCGATACACCGTCTTCGTTCGTGGCCACCACACTAAAATGGTACTGGCCAGGCCCGAGATTGGTGTAATAGGTTGCGCGGCTCGTATGGCCAACCTGCCATCCCTGGTCGATACCATCGAGCTTGTACCGAAAGGTCACTCGGTCCGGCATGGTGAGCAACGGGGACGTATAGTCGATTCGCAGGCTCCTTGTCAGGCTCGGAAGTTCTAGAAATTGAGTTGGCGGATAGAGCTTTCTGCCAACAGTCACGGACAGCACCTGAACCATTGGCTGCACTTTGTTGCGCAGGATTCGGCTCGGGTCTATCCAAGCCAGCCCCCCAGCCATGGCTACCCAGACACGCCCATCCGTGCCTTCGACGATAGAGGGATTCGGTGAAAGATTTGGAGCAAGTCCAGGAGGTAGACCGTCCTCCTCGTCGAACATTTCGTAGATGACGACATGATGAGGATCTCTTTGCACCTCTTTGATTTCGTCAGCTGAAATGCGAAAGACGCCATTGAAGGAATTCAGCCACAACTCGCCAGCACGGGTTTCAACCAAGCTTTCCGTGGCGCCAAACGATTCATCCATCGCGCCCCGGAGCGTTTCGAATCGCGCTCCGTGAAGATGCGCAACACCCTTCTCCCCGCTGGCCCAGACACTATCTCCGCGAATGTACAGGCCCAGCACGTGGCCAATCTCGAGTCCGTCGGACTGGGTGTAAAGCTTTGTTCTACCGTGATCGAGAACGAGAATTCGATCATTAGGATAGGTAAACCACAGTCGTCCGGCGTCGTCGCTGAGGATCCGAATGGCGAGGCCAGATGGAAGATCTGATCGCCCTCCATACTCAATCCATTTCTGATCTTTCCATTCGTAAACACCAAGGCGCGCAACCGAAACCCAAAGCCCCTCACGCACGCTACCCGCAATATTTTGGCAAGTTTCAACAACGTCCTTTGCATTTGGCGGTAGTGGTAACGTGGTAGCGACTCCATTTTCAAGGCCATGCAAACCATCGCTGGCCATCGTCCAGATCACACCTTCACGATCACGAGAGATGCAACCGGAACCGTTGCCCATAGAGGAGACCTCGATCATTTTGTGATCGAGGTGATAGGCGTGCCGATCGGTGCTGATCCAGAGGTCGCCGTGGTCCCCGGGTACAAGGGCTGGCCACAGAAAATTGGCAGGGCTGACCACTGACGTGAACTTGGTACCGCTGAATTGCTCTAAGCCACGCGATGAGGTTGCCCAGACGTTGTTTTCACGATCTTCAAAGAAACTGAAATAGCGCACATTTTGCGCAGACCGATCAGTTAACTGCTCCCCCTGGATCTTGCGCTCGCCGGAGGGCATCGTGGACCATCGATAGCGTCTGAGACCGTCAGAGCTGTCGCCCAAGATGACCCAAAATGCTCCGGCTGAATCAACCAGACTGGCCCTGATCTCATTTCCGGGTGCAGGGAAGGGTTCATTGCCGGGAAGGCCATACATGACAGCCTCAGCGATCTCACGGTTCACCACCTCAAATTGCGCAGCTCCCGGCCTGAGTACATAGGCGCCGTCGGCATCGATCAACCACAACGCCTGGTTGCGCACATTCATCCACAATGGGTGAGTTCCTTTGTAGCCACTGGAGGGTGTGAGGCGTTGCCAGTGAGCCCCCACTAATTTCTGTATTGCTTGCGATGTTTGTGCGTAAAGCGTGCCATCAGGCGCCCGGGCAAAACTCTGGACGGAAGCAGTGGACTGATTGTCAAAATTGGTAACTTCGTCGCCATGAAGGCGACTGCTCCCACCCATTTCATAACCGATCCATAGATCGCCATTTGGCTCTGCAAGTAGGGCGGTAATGTTTGTCGAGGGTAGGCGCTTGTTGATCGACCCATCAAAGGTATTGCCGTCGAACCGGAATAGGCCATTGACGGTGCCCAGCCACAGAAAACCATCGGGCGTTTGCACCATGACGCCGATAGAAGCCTTTGGCGCTCCGTCTCTGCTGGTCCAAATCGAGTGCCGGAGCTGGAGGATGTCGACATTCAGCGGAGATTGGCCAGCAGGAATCGCCGGGCTGTGCACGGAAAACTCGTTTGCAACGAAATTCAGAGGCCTTAGCGAGGCTTCCCGGGGGCTAGCCTGTATTGGGCTCGCGCTTGACACGGGGGGGCGACGATTAGCCGCTGTCGCGCCTTGCGATGTGATCGCCAGCAATGCGAAAAGCACAACGCTTAAAGCCCGCATTTGAGCGATCGTCTTCTTTGCGAATCATCGTCTCGTGCTGTCCAGTGGATCATCTGAACTTGGCCGCGTCAACAGCGTCGGTAGCATTCGAAGTTTCCGGAGAAGGCGCCAAAAGTTCTTGCGTCGCTACCGCAAAAACATGGCCAGTATCGACGCCGACATGGCGGTACTTAGAAACAACGTGCCACCCCAGACGGAAGACAGGACGCCACCCAGGCTACGACGTCCGGCGTAGTACTAACAGTCCGGTTCAAATTGCGTTTCAAAAGTCGCACGACATCGCAAACGTACAAGCGCTGATCTGTAGCCCAAGCCTATGGTCAGGCCAGGAGATTGACCTGGACGACGTCGGGACCGGTTGGCCTGGCTGGCAAGGCTGAGAGGGCGGGTCTGATAGGCGATGCGCTCGACACCTTGCTCTATCGGCACCTGCAGATCATCGGGACGGTCATGAAATCGCGCACGCAGGAAGAGAAGCGGGCGATGGTTCGCCGCTTTGGTGATCGCTGGCTGGATCACTTCGCCGACGGCCGACTGATACCCGTCTTCGGTAGCGATTCCCCTTACGCCAAGCTGCCGAGCATATCAACGCATGGAGTCGGGGCTCAGCGTAGGAAAGATCGTCCTGACGAACCATTGGTTGGATGTGAGTGTTATTAGCTTCTCGGAACATGGAGAATTCATGAATTTCATGGATAGCGGATTACTTTTCGGCTTCAGCGTTGTGCTGTTGGATTTTTTGGCATGGCGCTTTCTACGGCTGAAAAATGAGACGGCACGGGTCTGCATCCGCACTTTGCTCTTCCTGGCGTTGAGCTACGTGTTATGGAGCTATGACCTAAGTCCGCTACATGTAGCGCCTTGGGCAGGTAATCCCGTGAGGCATATTTTTGCCCAAGGCCTTGAGCTCTTGTGGTGGTTGCAAGCTGCACAGATAGGCTCGTTCGTGTTGGCGCGGGTGGTCCTTTCACCCGAACTGCATCGTGAACATCTTTTCCAGGACATCTTGCGCGCCATCGTCTTCATGATTGCCGCCGTCGCTGCAGTTGCTTATGTGTTGGAGTTACCGATCGGGGGACTGCTGGCGACGTCCGGAGCGTTGGCTATCATCTTGGGTTTGGCACTGCAAAGTACCTTGAGTGACGTATTCTCTGGCGTCGTTCTCAACGCAACGCAACCCTTCCATCTTGGCGACACGGTGACGATAGGTGACATTCAGGGTGAGGTTATCGAGCGGAACTGGCGAGCCACCACGCTGCTAAATGGTCAGGGGAATTTTGTCGTCGTCCCCAATAGCGCTGCGTCGAAGGCAAACATCGTCAATGAAAGCCGACCTCCTCAGATGCATGGTCTGTCGATCACGATTCGTATATCTCCACGTGTGCGTCCCGCCAGGGTCATCGCCGCGCTCACGGATGCTATCGAAAGCACCGTCGGTGTTCTGGACACACCAAAGGCCGTCATAAGCGCGCATTTAATGCACACCAAATTTATTGAGTACGAAATACTAGCGTACGTGGCGAGCATCGCAACCCGATCAGCCACCCAAAACGAAATCATGGATCAGGCCTATCGGCACCTCAACGCTCACGGTGTCGAGCTAGGGCACCCACCCATCGATGGTCTTCCGCCAAACCATTCGGAGAGGTTATTGCGAGGTATCGATATGTTTCGTGCGCTCAGCGATGTGCAATTTTCTGAGCTTGCGAAGGAGCTCGAGCACGAAGAGTTTTCGGCAGGCGAGATGATTTACCAGGCTGGACCGGATTGCCCCGATGAGCGTCGCGCTCTGTACATCGTGGCCACGGGGGTTGCTGCGTTGCTAACCCCGTTTGAAGGACACGATATTGAACTTCGTCGGCTCTCACCGGGTGATGCCGTTGGACGCGCAGGAATTCTCACCGGCGTAAGCAAGGGCATAAAACTTCGAGCGATCAGCAAGGTAGCAATCGCCAGGCTCTGCAAGGACGCCATTACGCCGATCCTCCAGCAACACCCTGAGGTAGCCAAGGCGATGCTGGCTTCTCTGATCGCATATCAGACCAGGGAATCCGAAGTTCTGAGTGAACTGCCGACACCAGTTGTTGAGACAAGTGGTATCTTCGCCCGTTTGCTAGCGGGTATGAGGCGATTGCATGGAATAGCGAGTCAAGTAGAGTAGGGTGGGATTATCAGCTCGATGATTCCGCCAAAAGACTTCGGACGTATCGAGAAAATGGTGGGTCTCCGAATTCAGTCGGAGCGTCCCGACTCGAATCCAAATGGAATCCGACGCCGGCTCCATCAGCCCACTCTTTGAGCGCGCCAGCTGCGGCTGCGTCACCGAAGCCATAGACGTTACGCGCCCCCGCGTGAGGCTACCGCAGGTAATTGTCATATGGCTGGCGTCAGGGGCGTGTCCATCTGTGTCCAACATTCTATTTCGCCTGGTATCCGAGGACGGCAGATACGATGAATAGGATCTCGACTCCGCCATCGCGGTGGTTGGAAAATTTTAAATCACCACCGATGGTTTTCGCACGCTCTTGCATACCAAGTATTCCCCAGTGACCTTCTCTTTGCCGCTCGCTGATGGTTTCCTGGTCCACGCCGACACCATCATCGATCACTCGCAGTCGAAATGCCTTGACGCCGTACTCGATAACCACATCGATGCGGGTTGCGTGGGCATGCTTTAGGCTGTTGAGAATGGCCTCTCTGGCTACCGCGATAACCTCACCGCTAACTGAGGGGTGAAGGCGTCGTTCCAAACCAGTCGTCGAGACATGGCAAGGCGTCGAGTAGTGGCGCATCATGTGATCAATCGTTTCTTTGATTGACGACAGCAGCTCTATATCAGGGGCATCACTCTTTCGAAGGTGCTGCACGCTGCCGCGGGCAGCCAAGAGCGCATTTTTCGCAAGCCTTGTGGCATCGCTGAGTTTCTCTCGCGATGCCGCGGTAGTTTGGCTTGGAAGATCAATGTTGCCCAAATCAAGAACGAGGGTTTGCACATCTTGGAGTAACGTATCGTGGAGATCCCGTGCGATCCGCTCACGCTCCCATAGCCGTTCATTGAAGCGAATTTGATCTCGCTCTGCGGCGAGCCTTAATTGGCGTCTGTAGAAAAGCCATAGCAGGGCCGCGCCAATAATTGCGCAAAGTGCGTAGAACCAATACCGCTGGTAGAAAGCTGGTATGACCGAAAAAGAGAGTGCGGAGCCAGGCTCTGCCCAGGCGCCATCGGCCATTCGCGCTTGCACTTGGAACGTGAAATCTCCAGGTCCCAGCGACGCGTAGGTCACTCCGCGTACGCTACCCATATCCTGCCAATGTTGATCGATAGGTGCCAGTCGAACGCGATATCTGACGCGCTCAGGCTGTGCAAGAGTCAATGCGTTATACGCAAAGCGGATGTTATGGCTGTTCGCCGGCAATTGGGTTGATGACGAAGCGGCAGAGACCTTACTGTCCGCGGCAACCAAGCTGATCGTAACCGGAGGCACCGGAGTAATAGGGCTCAGCTCGGAAGGGTTGAGCCATGAAACGCCAGCACTTGTTGAAAACCACAATCGCCCGTCCGTTCCCAGGATTGCAGAAGGTAGGGGAATTTCCTGCGCCGGAATCCCTTCCAGGCCGTCAGAGACGTCGAATTGACGATAGGCCATCGGGGTATCAGCAGCATCTTCTGTGCGCTGCGCTACCTCGCTCGAAATGCGAAAAACACCCTTGGTCGACTGAATCCAAAGGGAGCCATCGCGCGCAAAGAGAATGGCGGTAATACTGGACAGACGCTGCGGACCATCTAAACGCACGGGGTAGAAACGACCGTTACGGATATACCCGAGTCCGTCGCTGCCACCCACCCACATAGCATGTGGCCCTTCGGCAAAGGCTCTCACTGAGCCAACATTTACGCCATGAGATGCGCTCAAAAAGGTCATCGCCCCGCGAGAAAGCAAACCGACGTAATTGTCGGCACACCCGAGCCAAATTGAACCCGCACGATCCGTGTACGTGACATTCACCGGGGAGGGTGTCGTCTCTTTGGCCCATTGACCGTTGCGATAGGCAAAAAATCCCCCCACTCGGCCTGCCACCACTGTCCATAGCGTCGACTGCCCGTCCCTTGTGAGTGTCCTGGGTAATCCGAGCTTAACTTCCTCGGGCAACGCGGCCACGAGCTTGCTTCCACTTTCCTTCAATTGCCATATCCCCGCACGGCCGGCCGCAAGAACAACTCCATCTGTACCCCGGGAAAGTGCCATCGTGAAAGGGGGAACTTCGGTAACAGTCACGTTATCGCCATCTAAAAGCATGACAGGGCGGTTGCTGCTTCCTGACCAGACTTTCCCGTTGTCAGCAGCGCCTAAGGCGAAGGAATCGGTGCCACTAGGCGTGACTGCCGAGGCAAAATCGCGGGTATGGAAGCGATCCAGGCCAGCTCCCGTTCCCAACCAGATGTCGCCCCATGAATCCTCCAAGACCGGCCATACGTAGTCGTCGGTCAAGCCATCAGATTTCCTGAAGCTCTGAAACGCCTGTTCGAACGGCGCGTGGTTTTGCTTGAACCAATTATCGGGATCGGCGATATGGTGTACGCCGCCTCCTCCGTCGCCAATCCAAAGCCCCCCTTGGCGATCAAATCGGCCATAACCAAACACCGGTATGGCTTTCCCCATCTGCTCTAAATGGTCCCCGCGGTCGAGGTAGCGCTGGATAACCTGGTCCAGCCTTTCAAGCAGAACCCCTCCCGGCGCTAGCGTGAGGCCTAGAATCTGTTTCGGCGCAACATGACCTGCCATCATCTGAAAGCGTATTGCGCCAGACCTCAATGCAAAAATGCTATCGCTATTGGCCACCCAGAGCGTATCGTCTGGCCCCACCACAGCGCCATCAAACCGCTCAGCAGTAAGCCCCTCTTGCTGCTCTGCTCGGCTCCAGTGTCCATTCCTGAAGTACATCAGGCCTTGATTGGAAGCCGCCCAAACTGTTCCATCTTTGGTTTGCACGATGGCGGGCGCGTTAGCGGCGTCATAGCCCGATTTTTTGTCGTAAGTAGTCAAGTGACCATTCTTGAGGAAGCTAATGCCATCAGCCTCGTAGCCAATCCAAAGGCCGCCATCTTTTGTTGCGAGAAGCGCATAGATACCTGTCGACGCCAACGTTTCGCCGGGAACTGGTTCAAACGCGCTGAATTTCTGACCGTCGAAGGAGTAGAGGCCAGAACCAGTTCCAATCCATAGACGGCCGTCTGCGGTCTGAGCCAGTGATGAAATGGCCGCAGGCGCCCCGTCCTTTGATGTCCACGAAGTATGTTGGTAGCGAGCGAGGGTCCAAGGATAGTCGGCCGCGCTGGCTTCCCTTGCAAAGGACATGAGGAGAGCTACGAAAAGGAACAAAATCGCGCGTAACTGCCGATAGTGCACCGAAGCCATAAGTAAGCCGCCCCCAAGTGCGGTAGGAACAAAAATCGACCGTGAGCGAGGTCTACACCCTTACCATTTCTGCATACTTAGCCTAGCAGGATTCACCGAGCGGCCCCATCACAACTCGCCGCGAGCTGGTTCTACAAGCAGGGGCTGCGTTCCGAAGATGCGCATATCCAGAGCCATGGTGCCGGACAGTATCCCAATCGCCTCCTAGACATTGCACGACCTGAGCGTAGCGGTCGCTATGAATAGCGATTCTCTTTGCAGCAACAGCGATCGCTAGTGGTATACCTCGAAACGCTAGAAGCAGCACGCTGATGCAAGCAGCAGCACTCTCGTACAAGCTTCTGACCGGGCATGCGCGCAATGTGGTGATGCAACTAAGTCGCCATCAAGCCTTTTGCGCGGCGTTGTACAACGTTCGGGCAAGGGACAGCCGGCACCCATTTCGCATGGCTGATCGACCGATAGAAGGTTGTCAAACCGGTCAATCGTCAAACTTCGTCATGAGGCAACTTCGATGAGTAGCACAACACAAAATATAGTTTCTGTTGTACTTGTCCATGGAGCGTGGGCGGATGGATCAAGCTGGAGCCGGGTCATTCCTTTGCTACAGGCGGAGGGGCTGACAGTAGTCGCTGCACAGCTGCCACTGACTTCGCTCGCCGACGACGTTGCTGCTGCAGAGCGCGCACTTATTTCCGCCCCGGGTTCGGTTGTTCTTGTTGGGCACAGCTGGGGCGGCATGATTGTCACGGAGGCTGGCGACGATCCCAAGGTCGCGGCGCTCGTCTATGTCGCGGCATTCTCGGGCGCAGAAGGACAGTCGACTGGTGAGCTGGTCAATGCGCACGCAAAGCCGCCGGCCCTTGAAACCATCCGCGACGATGGCAACGGTTTCGTTTATGTGACAGAGCAGGGCATGATCGAGAATGTGGCGCCTGACCTGACTCAAGTCGAAGCCCGGACCATGGCTGTGACTCAGGGCCCGCTTGCTGCCCGGACATTTGCTGACAAGCTGACCAAGGCGGCATGGAAGACCCGCCCATCCTGGTACATCGTGTCGGCCAATGACCGCTGCGTAAGTGTTGATCTTGAGCGAGCGGCTGCCAAGCTGATGGGCTCGACCACGACCGAACTCCCATCCGGGCACCTCTCGCTGATGTCCCATCCAGAAGAAGTGGCCCGCGTAATCTTGCAGGCCGTGTCAGCCGTGTCAGCCAAACAATGACCTACCGGCATGTCTAGTGGGGAGCATGGTTAGCGACGATTATTCGCCACCTACTGAGGGCTAAATCAATGAGCTCAAACAACAACACAAACTAACGGAAGCAGGAGTAGTCATGAACAATACGCTGCGAGTCACCGTGCCCGACGGCACTTTCTCGGCCTTCGTTGCGCATCCCGTTGCAGGCGAAGGCCCGGTGGTGGTGGTCCTGCAGGAAGCCTTTGGAGTCAATGACGGCATTCGCCAAATCGCCGGTGAAATGGCCGCCCAGGGCTTCGTGGCGGTATGCCCAGATCTCTATTGGCGGTTCGGACCAGGCATCGAGCTTTCGGATCACGTCGAGGCGGAATGGAAACGTGGCTTCGAATTGTATGCCCAGCTGGATATTGGCAAGACCGTTGACGATGTCCACGCTACCGTCGAAGCGGCGCGCGCACTGTCCACGACCGGCAAGGTGGGCGTCATGGGGTTCTGTCTAGGTGGCCTGCTTACGACTCTGACTGCCGCTCGTTACGGTGTGGACGCTGGTGTGTCGTACTACGGTGGGACAACAGAAAAATATGCAGATGAGCTGCCTAACGTACGAGGTCCGTTACTCATGCACTTGGCTGGCGACGACGAATACATGCCGCCCGAGGCCCAGGCGAAAATCCGAGAAGCGTCGAGCGCGGTGAAGTCGATCGAAATCATGGTTTACCCACACCGGAATCACGCATTCGCGCGACCAAGTGGCGATCACTACGACCGGGCCGACGCGACCATTGCCAACGGGCGCACAGTCGATTTCATGCGCGATCATTTAATTGGCTAGTCGATCGTCCGTCAGCGCAACGGTCCATGCATATCGGAAACAAATCATCAGAGAAGTGCGTCGACTTAATACGCATTCCAAAAATACATAAGACGCGACAGCTGTGCTATTCGATGCGCCGCCATACCGATACGGTGTCATCTCGACTTCCTGGAGGCTAACAGCCATGAGCATCAGCAAATCCACACGCGTCAACCTGATACTGAAAACGTTAGCGGTTACGCTGACCGGATTTGTAGCAGTAAGTAGTACACACGCAGCCACTCAATCAGTGTCTTCGGGCTTCTACAAAGTGAAGCTTGGCGAAGTCACTGTCGTCGCCCTATCCGATGGTGTCTTTGCTCTACCTGCTGGACAGATCATGGTCGAAGCGCGCGCGGGTGAGGTTAAAGAAGCGCTCAACAAAGCACATGCTGGCGCCACGGTGCCAACGTCAGTCAACGCTTTTCTCATCGACACCGGTGCAAAGCGCATCCTGATCGATACTGGTTCCGGTGCCTTTCTCGGGCCAACCCTGGGTGAGGTCGAAAAGCATCTCGAGGCCGCCGGTTATCAGCCAGGGCAAATAGACGAGGTGCTCATCACGCATCTGCATGCAGACCATGCCGGCGGTCTTATCGACAAGGGGCAGGTCGTCTATCCCAATGCAATCGTTCGCGTGGACGAGAACGAAGCTCGCTTCTGGCAGGATCGAGCCAATATCGTCAAGGTCGACTCGTCCGTACAGGGGACATTTGACGCGGTCGAGGCAGCGCTGACCCCGTATGCCGCGGCAGGTCACCTGAAAACGTTCCGCGCTGGAGAGCAGCTCGAACCGGGCATCACGGCTGTGAGTGAACCTGGCCATACGCCCGGACATACCGGGTATCGAGTTGAGAGCGATGGACAAGTACTCCTCGTCTGGGGTGATTTGGTTCACTTAGCGATGGTGCAACTGCCCGATCCCAAAGTAACCATCAAGTTCGACAGCGCTCCTGCTGACGCTGTCGCGGCTCGCGAAAAGGCGTTGTCCGACGCAGCTCAGAAAGGCTACTTGGTTGCAGCTGCGCATATTGATTTCCCAGGCCTCGGAAAAGTCTCCAAGACAGGGCGGGGCTACGTTTGGACTCCCGTCAATCCTTAGGATTGCTGGCTGGACGCGCGACTATTGAGTACCCAAAAGCGCGTGTGGGCCGAGCAGAAAGAGCGGGTGGGTTCGTTCATTGCAAGTCCGGTCACCATCCCGAACGACGGCCGCCACGCACTTGTCGCGCTCCGGCAGTAAGTGGCTGGCAATGCGGGCAGGGCGGCCGACTCACCCTGAGGTGTTTTCTAACACCGCCGGCTGGCGTGTAATCCCTGTTTCTTCTGTCGAGTTCTGGGCGCCGTGAAAGTTCGCCCTAGAGGATTGATCTCACCACCCCACCATCCACACGAAGAGCTGACCCAGTAGTGGCCGAAGCTTGTTCCGAGGCTAGATAGACACAGAGGTTCGCAACCTCAGTCACGGATGCTAGACGTTTGATAAGAGATGACGGGCGATGCGTTGCGATGAAATTGCGCTCCACTCGCTCTTGAGGCACGCCTTGTTCCGTCGCAATCTTTGAAAAAAATGCACCGACGCCTTCCGATCGAGTTGGTCCCGGCAGTACGGAATTTACGGTGACATCGGTGCCCGCTAATGTTTCAGCCAAGCCACGTGCGACTGCGAGTTGAGCAGTTTTTGTCATACCGTAATGAACCATTTCTGCCGGAATTTGTACAGCTGATTCACTGGAAAGGAATAGGACACGGCCCCAGTTCCGCTTGGCCATACCTGGTGCATAGTGGCGAGACAATCGGACGCCGCTCATGACATTTATGTCGAAGAAACGCATCCAGTCGTCATCGGGAATGTCGAAAAAATTCTTCGGCTCGAAGATACCCAGATTGTTCACGAGAATGTCGGCTTCGGGCACTTCTACGATGAGCTGTTTCGCACCCTCAGTGGTCCCCAGATCTGCCGCAAGCCCAATGAGCCTGGCATCTGGCACTTCTTTAGCGATCGTTACGAGTGCTGCATCCACACGTGCCTGCGTTCGACCGGTGACGACGACTTGCGCCCCAGCTGAGGCAAGTCCAGTAGCGATGGCTAGACCAATACCTGCTGTTGAGCCCGTCACGATAGCTTTGCGTTTCTTCAGGTCAATGTTCATAGGACGGCCTGGTTGAGTTTGTTGAATGCGTTACTCGCCTATGGGGCGGAGTTATTAGCGGCCTGCTCGATCAGAGCCGCTACTTCTTTCGGATGCGACTCATACACAGAGTGGCTCGCACCTTGTACTTCGATCGTGTGGCTATGTGCACGCTTGGCGTACATCCGCTCAAGGTCGGGATTGATGATGCGATCGGACATCGCCACGGCGTACCAACTTGGTTTGGTCTTCCACGCAGGCACCCCTGCGGGGACGTTAAACATGGAGCCAGCGGTAAGCTCCTGGGCATTCGCCTCAAACTGAGCCTGCTTCAGAGGAAGGTCTGCGGCGAAGTCATCCGGATAATGCGCTGGGTCGATATATAGGAAGCCGTCCGCAGTCTTCTTGACGTCCTTCGTTTTGCTCGTGGCACTCGGGAAAAGCTTGCCGTTGGCGACCTGAGTCTCACCAACATCGAGCGCATGTGCCGCGATATAAACCAGGCCCACCACTTTCGGATCGTTGCCGAGGTTCGTAATGATCGCCCCGCCGTAGCTATGACCAACAAGAATGATCGGTCCATCCTGCATATCGATGACCCGTTTGACTGCAGTCAAGTCATCATCAAACGAGGTGAGCGGGTGCTCGGCAATGGAAACGTTGTAGCCATCCTTCACCAAAATGTCGTAGACGGGCTTCCAACCGCTTCCGTTGACCCACGCCCCGTGTACTAGAACGATGTTGTGCACGGGCGTGGCTGCTGCGGCGTGGCCGCCGGCTACAGCGCTACCAAGCAAAAGTGCTGCCGAAAGATAGGTGATTTTTCGATTCATCGGGTTTGTCCTATGGGTCAAATAAGACGTGGCGGTAGCTCCCACGCGTTGTTACTGCCTTCTATTGCATCAGAACTTCTGCAACACGTAGCTCGCGCAGGAGCTCACGCGCCGTCACGCGTGTCTCCTATCCACGCCGATGTAGTTCAATTGAGCCCTGTAGAACGGGGCACATGGCCGTGGCCTACAGATCTTTATCTGTAGGAACTGGTTCTGATAATTGTGCGGGCGGGGGGTATCGCAACGCATGTCTCTGGACGATCGCTAGGCACTGTAACGACGTCCATAGTCTGCCAAGAAACGCCGCGTGGCTTGCACAAATGTACGATTTCCATGCGCATAGCTGGGCGAAATCGATTCACCGAGAGCACCCGTCAGGCAGGGCACGTCATCCAAAGTGGTCGCACGCCGTCCGAAGGGAGTGCGCTCATCCGTCGAACGGCCATCGCGACGCCGCAGTAGCCGAGAAATCTCCACTTGCTGAGCGACGTTATCAGGCAGCTCACTCGCCAATTGTCCACCGAGGCTCTGGCCTCACTGGGCCAGCAACACCAAAGAGATGCTTAAACTGTGCCGGCTGACTTCGCTGATACTGCTTTGGTGCTCGCACCGTCGCTCCTAGTTCTGCCGCAGCGTGCCAAGGCCAGCGTGGGTCGTACAGGATGGTTCGAGCCAGAGCGATCATATCGGCGTCACCGGTAGCAACGATGGCCTCAGCCTGCTTGGGTTCCGTGATGAGGCCCACGGCGACCACGGGTATTTTGATAGCGGATTTCACCGCTCGGGCAAGAGGCACCTGGTAACTGGGGCCGACGGGTATTTTTTGAGCCGGATGCAGACCGCCGCTGGAGACATGGACGGCGTTGCAGCCGCGCGCTTCCAGTGCCTGGACAAAAGGAATGATCTGGTCGATGTCGAGACCTCCATCGACCCAATCGGTAGCCGATACGCGCACGGTCACTGGCTTGATGGCGGGGAAGGTAGCGCGAACTGCATCGAACACTTCTAGCGGAAAACGCATGCGGTTTTCGAGCGACCCACCATATGCGTCGGTGCGTTGATTCGAAAGTGGCGAGAGAAACTGATGCAGCAAATAGCCGTGAGCCGCATGTAGCTGAACCGCGTCGATGCCAAGCCGCGCCGCACGCTTGGCTGCGCCGACAAAGGCCTCGCGCACACGCTTTAGCCCACCCTTGTCCAAAGCTGCCGGGGTCTGATAGCCATCGTCGAAAGGTATGGCCGAAGGTGCTTCAACTTGCCAGCCATGCGCATGACTGGCCGCAAACTGACCTCCGCCAGCCCAGGGTACTTCAGTCGAAGCCTTTCGGCCTGCGTGATTCAGTTGAATGGCAATGGCTATGTTCGACCAACGCCGAATGCCGTCCAGCACGCGACGCATGGCCGCTTCGGACTCATCGTCGTACAAGCCCACGTCGCCATAGGTAATGCGCGCTTCTGGCAATACGGAGGTCGCTTCTATCGTAAGCAACGCCGCACCAGATATCGCCAACTGTCCCAGGTGAATGAGGTGCCATTCGTTCATGCAACCGTTCTCGGCTGAGTACTGGCACATGGGCGCAACAACGATGCGGTTGGGTAGGGCGAGGTTATGGATGCGTATGGGCTTAAAGAGCGTAGGGTTGCTCATGGCTACCTCCGGGACGTGGACGTGACCACATAGTGCTTTACGCCGTGAATAGCGTTACGAGCACCGCGATGCTGACCACTGACAGCACTGTGGACACGATGATGCTACCAGCGATGGCTGCTGCGTCCCGGTGGTAGATGTTGGCTAACATATACGGATCGGTACGCGCGCAGAGGTGGCAGCATTTTACCGAGTGGGCCCGGGGCAGGTGATTAGGGCAGGTTATCGGGGTAGCCGGTAGACCATCGCCGTCTGCGTTTCTGTGTATTGAATCCGAGGTCAGCTGGGTCATTTGCAACACGCTTCCTGCTCGGGCTGTCTGGTGCCGACGCAAGCTAGTCTGCGCGAAACAGGCCACCGATCCGCGACGGATATTCCTTCGACGCTCGATGGCGGTCCGACTTGCCTGATCAACCATCCGTCGAGCGCGTGGTTGCCTCCCACTGGTCGATCTCCAGCGCCAGCAGAGACAGCTTCTGACGCACCAAGTCGATCGCATCGCTTCCGAGCAACAGGTGCGCTGGTGGTGAGTCACTGTCGATCACATCGAGCATCGCCCGCGCCGCTTTTGCGGGATCCCCAAGCTGACTTCCGCTCTTTTGCTGACGGGCATCCCGGATAGGGTCGAATAGCCCGTCGTAATCAGGAATGGAGCGGGGCGCCCGGACCATCGAACGTCCTGCCCAGTCCGTGCGGAACGAACCAGGCGCTACCGCCGTGACGGCAATACCGAAAGGCTTCACTTCCTTGCCGACTGTTTCGGAAATGCCTTCCAGGGCGAACTTGCTGCCGCAGTAGTAGGAAATGCCAGGCAGCGTGATATGGCCGCCCATCGAAGTGATGTTGAGGATATGCCCCCTGCGTCGCCCTCGCATGTAGGGCAACACGGCCTTCATCATGGCTACGGCGCCAAAGACATTCACTTCGAACTGTCGCCGCATATCCGACAGCGGCGACTCCTCCAGAATGCCTTCGTGACCATATCCGGCGTTGTTGACCAGCACGTCCACTGGACCAACGGTTTCCTCGATGTCGGCAACGACGCCATCGATCGCATCGAAGTGAGTGACATCCAGAATGCGACCTATCGCATCTCCGGTAGCAAGCGCTTCGAACTCGTGACGCGCTTGCTCACCTCGGACGGTTCCAACCACCCGATGACCCATAGCCAGAGCCTCCAGGGCCAGGGCCCTTCCGAACCCGCTGCTGACCCCGGTTACTAGTATGGTTTTGCTTGCTGACATGGCGATTGCTCCTCTGGCTCGTGAACGTGGCTTGCACAATAAGTGCTATTAGAGTCATCTTCTCCGCCTGATGATCTCAATTTCTTGCCTATTTCTATGAGTCGCCATCCTCCCCCGAACGAGCTCGAGCCAGCGGATGAGAGCCGTCGTGTGACGGCCCTTGCTCGAGAGTTGGCCCTGCAGGAGGGATACAACCTCACGGCTTTGCCTGGCGTGCGCATCCTGCGCTCGGATCGCGCACTGTCCCGGACTCCAGTTTTGTACGACCCCGGGATCGTGATCGTGTGCCAGGGATGCAAGCGCGGCTATTTTGGCGATCAGATTTATGTTTACGACGAGCAGCATTACCTGGCAGTCGCCGTGCCAGTCCCGTTCATCATGGAATCCGATGGCACACCCGAACACCCTCTGTTGGCCATCTATATGCATCTCGACTTTCAGATGGCTGCCGATCTGATGCTCCAGATCGCCCAACACCAGTCGCCGATTGCTGAGGATGCGCCGCTCAGCATGATGTCTAGCCTCATGGACTCAGCGTTGCGAACGTCCCTCCTGCGGTTCCTGGAGGCCACGAGTAAACCATTGGACGCAGCGGTTCTCGGGCCAGATCTCTTGCGTGAACTTTATTTCCGCGTACTCACCGGCGCGCAGGGAGGGGCGCTGCGCTCAGCCCTAGGAATGCAGGGACAATTCGGCAAGATTGGAAAGGCACTTCGCCACATCCATGTTGCTTATGCCCAGCCGATCAATCTGGCGCAATTAGCCAGAGAGGCTGACATGAGTGTGCCCACGTTCCACAGCCATTTCAGGTCGGTAACCCGAACATCGCCGATGCAGTACCTTAAGTCGACGCGACTCCATCAGGCCCGCCTGTTGATGGTTCGCCAAGGGATGACTGCAGAGGCAGCGGGCTACGCCGTGGGGTATGAGAGCGCGTCGCAGTTCAATCGAGAGTTCAAACGTCTCTTCGGGCTGCCGCCGGTTGCGGAAGTGAGGCGCATGAGGGACAACTTTGCGGTACCTCCCGCGCAAGCGGCGTCGGATTTCGTTTCATCACATTGACGTAATGCCGTACCGCCTCCAAGTGCGAACTGGTGGGCATGCGGAGAACCGTCCGCAGCGAAAAGCGGATGCTAGGGTAGGGCGATTAGCCCGTGTTATCACGGGTAGTCGGTTGCGCGGCCACGAAACCGCGGGTAGCACCGCTCGAGCACGGGCTGTGGCCTAACCTTGGCGAGTCTGCGGGTTGGATGGCGAACCAGGGCGGTAACGACTGTGTCCATCCCGCTCTTGTAGCGGATACATAGCCACCAGTCCGCGGGCAATAAGGTGCTGACCGCCAGCTTGCGCATAACGGTGTCCACATGTCGGCGCTCGAGGGAAGGGGCGCCGGATATTCTCGCTCACGGACGAACGCGAATGACGGTCTTTCCACTGATTCGCTTCGTCGGATTGAAAGCTGCGACGGCCTCGTCGAGGGGCGCGATATCTCCGATGTTCGTCCTCAGCCGTCCGTCGCGCACGCGTTGGACGATTTCGCTCAACTGAGTACGATCGGATTCGACAACAAAGTCGACCGCAGAGCCGTTGGCTGGGTAAGCTTCCGACGGTCCGACTACTGACACCAGTATTCCACCGGCTCGAACCAAGCCCGCGGACCGTTTCCCGATATCCCCGCCGATGACGTCGAACACCAGGTCGACACCGCCGACGTCTTCCAGCGTGTCATTGTCGAGAGCAACAAACTCCTGAGCACCGAAGTCGAGCACCTTTTGACGGTCAGCAGCCCGCCCAGTTCCAATGACGTACGCACCGGCCTCTCGTGCGAGTTGCGTCACCATCGTCCCGACCGCGCCGGCAGCACCATGCGCGAGGACGCGCTGTCCCGCCTGCAGGCGTCCGTGCTGAAAAAGGCCCTGCCATGCTGTAAGTCCTGAGATTGGCAGGCTTGCGCCTACCGTGAAGTCGACATCGCCGGGCAGTGGCGCCAAGTTACGTGCCTCGATCGCTACATACTCTGCCAGGGTGCCGTCGCGATACCAGTCAGCGAGGCCAAACACACGCTGCCCTATGGTAAGCCCCGTTGTGCCATAACCAAGAGCGGTGACGACGCCGGCAAGCTCGTGGCCGAGGATCGACGGTGATCGATCGCGGTTGCAGCGGTCAGTCCAGGTCGACGGCCATTCCAACTCGGTACCAACGAATCCCGACGGATGAATTTGAACGACAACATCGTTGATTGCTGCCTCTGGATCGGGCCTTTCGGCCAGCGCCATCCCGGCTTTTCCCGCCGTCTTATCTGACACAATGATTGCTTTCATAGGAAAGTTCTCCGTTGAGATCGGCACATATGTAGAGACTTCGGTGTACTTACGACTTTGGAACGTTACGCCATTACCGTGCGCGCGATGAGAGTTGTAACGGTGTCATTACCTACCAGTGAGAGGAGTGTCAATTCTGGCACCACCATATGTTCATCGCGCTGGCGAATAGTTAGCTGCGACTCGTCAAATTCGAAGGCTCGCGCAGTCATAAGTTGACGTCCTTCGTATCGGTACGCGTTTCGTCCATGAGAAGCTGGGCGAAACCGGGAAATGTGATGCCACGCACGACCGGCAAGGCGGCTTACTCGACTGATGGAAAGTCGACGTCTGTAGCGTTGATACGATTGAAGGTATTGGTGAAGAGGCCGAGCGCAATGGTCAACGAGATCTCCGCCAACTGGGTGTCGGTGTAGCCGGCAGCACGAATCGCATTAAATTCGTCCTCGCTGATCGTGCCGCTCGTGGTATGCAGGTGGGAAACGAAGCGCACCAAGGCATCACGCTTGGCGTCACCCGTGGGCTGCCCTGCTCGAATGGCACGCAGCGTATCGACCGGCAGCCCCACCAATTTGCCCACGAAGCTGTGCGCGGCCACGCAAACATCGCAACCGGTCTTCTCACTGACTAATAACTTGATGGTTTCGTGCTCTTGCCGGCTCAGGCTGCCCGAGTTCAATGTGTCTTGGGCATCGAGCACTGCAGTCAAAGACGCCGGTACGAGGTGGCCCAACGCAGCATACGTATTGGGGACGCGGCCACCGGAAATTTTCTTCACCCGCGCATAGATATCGGCAGTGGCGCCGGTGGCGGACGCGATGTCGGGAATAGCGATACGGCTCATGATGTGGACTCTTCGTCAGGCGGCTAGGACTCAGGAAAACGGGCGCAGCGCCAGTTCGAGACCCAAAGTGATGAGAAATAGGAGAAAGCAGCGGCGGAAGGTTTTTGGACTGATCTTCTGCCGCACAATCGAGCCGAGCCACATTCCCACGAGAGCGGGAGGAACGGCCAGCAACGACAGGCCGAGCTGGTCAAGCCGGAGCGCGCCATGGGCCAAGAGCCCTGCTGCGAGAGCAATCGTGGAGACGGTAAACGAAAAGGCCAAGAGCCTGCACAAGGTCGTCTTTCTGAAGACTCAGTGATTGCAGATAGGGCACGGCCGGAATCACGAAGACGCCGGTAGCGCCAGTCACCGCCCCGGTAACAATGCCGATGATGGGCGATAGCCATGGCTCGACCCGTACCGGGATTGAGATCGTTGGCATAAACAGTGCGTAGGCCGCATAGGCAATCAGCGCGCCTCCCAAAGCACGGCCAGACCAGACGGGATCGACTACTACCAGCAGTCGCGAGCTAAGAACGGTGCCGATCACGATACAGAGCATCATGGGCCACAGCCGTCGCATGAGGCGGATTTTGTCTGGCCCAACCAGCATTTGCCATACGTTGGTCACGAACGATGGGATGATCAAGATCGCCGCTGCCGTAAGCGGCGACAGGACAGCCCCGAGCAGACCCATGGCAACCGTGGGCAGCCCCATTCCGGTCACGCCTTTAACCACGCCGGCACCGAGAAACGTGGCAAGGAGCAGGGAGGTCAATCCGATGGTCAGAGAGTTCATGCGGGGCATTACGCCTCCAACAGGGAGCTGGCACAATGCGGTTTTTCCGGTATTACCTTCGGATCGTCCGAAGGTAATCTGCCTTGGTGAGCGTATGAGATTCGATCTCGCGGATCTTCGCCTGTTCGTCTGTGTGGTCGATGCCGGCAGCATTACAGCAGGGGCGCGGCAGGCAAATCTCGCATTGGCGTCGGCAAGCGAGCGAATCAGTAACATCGAGTCGGATGCGGGTGTCGCTCTGCTTGAAAGAAGCCGCAGTGGGGTGATAACCACCGAGGCAGGAGAGGCGTTAGCACACCACGCGCGTCTGATACTTCGACAGCACAGCCTATTGCAGGGAGAACTGCGCGACTTTGGCGCCGGTACGCGATGTACGTTGCTGCTGTACGCGAATACGGCAGCCTTGACAGGTCTCCTGCCGCAGAAGGTCGCGCCGTGGCTGGCTCAGCGTCCGCGCCTGAACATTGATCTGAGAGAGCGGACGAGCGCCGAGATTGTGAAGATGATCGGCTCAGGCTTGGCCGAAGCGGGCGTGGTATCGGATGCGGTCGACCACGCAGGCCTCACAATGCAACCCGTCGCTAGCGACCATCTCGTCCTGATTGTTCCTGTTGCGCACAAGCTCGCAGGATCGAAGTCAGTCTGTTTTGTTGATGTCACGGATGAGCAGTTTATTGGCTTGGAGGCCGGTAGCGCGCTTCAGGACCATATCGACGGACACGCTGCCGACCTGCGTAAGACGTTAGCACTCCGTATTCGCATGAAGAACTTCGAGGGATCGTGCCAGATGGTTTCTCAGGGAGTAGGGGTGGCGATCATCCCATTGGCGGTCGCCAGACGCTTTCGACGCAGATATCCGTTCAAATATTTTAACGATCAGCGATAACTGGGCACGCAGACGGCTTTGCCTGTGCTTCCAACAATGGCACACGCTGTCTGCGCCGATGCAAAGCCTGCTGGCACATCTCGGTGGCTGAGCGTAGACCCTATGGGGGATGACATGAACCGGAGACGGTGCAGTTTCGACCTTATTAAATTTCGCATTCTTGGTACTTACGGATGGGCGTTGCGTCGTTACATCCGCGCAGACCGTGCGTGACCGGAGCGAAATTGGTCAACTGAGTTGAGAGCAAGCAGAAGCGCCCTTGCTGTGCCGTTGCAGCTCGTTACGGTCGACACGTTGCGTTTAGATGTCCGGATTAGTGAGAGGCAAGGCGGCGGCCTCTAAAGCGGCGCGCTACTCAATTCGCAGGAGACTTTGCGCATAAGCGCGACGCGCGAGAAAAATGCCGGGCGTCCATGAGCCTAGAAGCGACCTCGAATACCCCACGGCCACGCTATGACTGGGTGCAGGTCGAACCACGCGGCGAGGTCATTCCTAAGTTCGTCGGCTGTCGCATAGCGATCGGCTGGATCCGGCTTAAGACAGCGAGCGACTATCGCATCGAGGTCTTTCTTGAGTGAGCGAGCGAGCAGGCGAGGGGACGATGACCAAGTGGCTGCCTCTTCACGACGCATTGCCCTGGCCGCTCGTGGCATCTGTCCTGGAATGTAGCGTGGGGCCGCATTGTCCATACAGCTGATGGCGAGAGTGGCAAGGCAGAACGCGTGCTGGCCGCACAGCAGAAGGTGGAGCAGGAGTCCGAGGGCATAGATATCGGTACCGGTGGTGACGAATCCGCCTTTGAGTTGCTCGGGGGCGGCGAAGCGCAGAGTCGCGCCGTGGTTGGCCGGTGTATGTCCCGAGGTCACGCGCTCGGCGAGCAGAGCCGAGATGCCAACGTCGAGAAGTTTCACATTTCCTTCGGCGGTGACCAGCAGATTCGATGGCCTGATAGCTCGATGCACAACCAGCTGGCTATGCGCGTAGCAAACGGCGTCTGCCACAGCCATCATCAACCGTACGCGCGATTTGATAGTGAGTTTTTCCCGCGTGCAGTAAACGTCGATTGGTTCGCCTCGCACTAGCTCCATGGCGAACCAATAGGTCGTTCCACCTTCCATGCCGCCACCCAGGAACGCTGCAATGTTTGGATGGGCGAGGCGTGCCAGCTGTTTTTGTCGTACGCGGAAGCGATCGCGCGCGTTGGCTTCACCGATCTCGATCTGGACGACCTTGAGCGCGCACGGATGTTCGAGGAGTCCGTCGACACGACAGGCTCGATAGACAGCGCCCACCTGCCCATGCTTGATGGCGCTCTCGATCTGCCATGGCCCAAGGCGGCTGCCCAGCATGCTGGCCATCTCGGCCGCATGCGCGTTCGACGTGGTGAAGTTGGGTGCGCCATGTTCCAGGCGCCCGTCTGTGCAGCGGTCGGCGGCGACCAGGGCGTCCACGACGGCGGTGAGTTCTGGGGGCTCGTCGCGTCGCATTCGGTTGAGCCAGTGGGTCCGCTGGAAACCTTTCAGATTCAGGTATTCGTCGAACAAGGCCATGGAGCGGCGATGAAGCGCCGCGCCGGGTGCTGATGTCTTCATGGTGTGGCGACCTATCCGCAGACGAGAATTGACCCGAACCACGACCTGCGACATTTACCGATGGCAGGAAGGAACGGAACCCAGTGCGGTACAGCTAGAGGCCATGCACTTTCGAATAATGCGCAAAGGCGCAATCAAAACCGACAGCCTCTAATTGGTCCGCGTCTACGTGGATTCAGTGAGTGAGATGGGTGCCCGACGATCCACGACGCCGTCGTGGACGCCTCCTTGAGTGCTAGCCACGAGAGCACGGGGCGCTGATCCACAATTGCACGGGTGATCGGGCTGCACTTGCCATAGCGGGTCAGAGCAAGGGTCGCGGCGGCATCAAGGCGTGCCTGGCCCGCGCGGGCGGTGTCCGCTTGCGCGAGCATCGCCACGGCAATGCTCCGTTGCAATAACAGGTCGGCCGGTTCGCTTGCGGTTTGTGTTCCGTCGTAGGTAGCCGCCTTGAATGAGACCGCGGCAAGTTCGCCCTCACGGATCGTGCAGGCAAAATCGGCGTCGACGAGACAGGACTCCGCTTTAACTTCGTGGAGTGTCCCCCTGACCATCACGACATCCTGCCTCGTTGTCGCCATGGCAGCGACGAGGGCTTGCGCTTCATGAAGGAGGGCGGGTACCCCGGCCGCGTCACCGGTGTAAAGATCATTACGCGCTAACAGGCCCAGCGCAGAGGCAAGAATCAGATCGTCGCCAGCACGATCCGGCGCACGCAGCTTTTCGATGAAGGGCCGAAGAAGGATCGATGAGTTGCTGAAGTCTCCGTCCATCTGCAAGGCCTGGGCGAGCGGTACTTCCGCACACATAGGGCGACATAGACCTGCCTCCGGATGGCTCTGCAGGAGTTTGTTTTGAATGCGCATGGCTTCACGTGATGCATCGACAGCCTGGCTGAACATTCCGGATCGCTCTAGCGCGTCTGCGAATTGCGTAAAGGTGACGACAAGTCGTGGCGCGTCGGGATAAGTCGCTTTCCAGCCCCGGATGGCTGCTTCGAAATAGGTACGGGCCATGTCGAGCTTGCCCATGCGCAGGTAAATCGAGGGGAGCAAGGCTTCCGCCGTAAGCGCCGTCGTTGAGCCCTTGAGGCCATGTCGTGCAGCCGCATCCAGGGCGGCCTTAAGTTGTTCGGATGCGAGTTCCAGCTTTTCAGAATAACGGATCAACAATTCGGCCACGGCAACGCGAGTTGCAATTCCCTCGCTGACGAAGACGTCCGGATGTCTATCGACAAGATCCAGCGCTTTGTCAATATTCTTGATGTACACCGAAGCTGATAGCTTGCGCTGAATCACCTCCATCGCGACCCTGCGAATGATGATCTTTGCACTGAGCATATCGTTCAGTGGACTGGACGGAAGCGTGTCGACGAGGGCCGAGGCCTTCGTCAACATGTCGAGCGCATCCCCTGGCTTGCCCTGGTTGTACGTATAGATCGCCAAGTCGAGCAGGGCGTTAGCCTGATCCGTGCTCCCAGGTGGGGCAACCGCGACGGCTCGACGCAGGGCCTCGCATGCGTTGTCGAGCAATCCTAGCCCGTAGTAGATTCGACCCACGTTGAGCAACATGCGGCTTCGTGACACGGCGTCAAGCGACGTATCTGACAAGATGCGTGCAAAGCTGCGGTCAGCAGCGTCTTTGACGGTGAATGTGCGGTTGCCATACCCGAACGTATCAGCCTGGCTGAACACATCGTTGAACACGTTAAGCATCTGATGGACTTGTTCGTTGTCCTTGCGCACCGTAGCCGCGTTACGCCACGCCGAGGTCAGGGCAACCAGTCCCACGACAAGCACCAGCGAAAGTACAAGCACGGGCCATCGGTTGCGTACGAGAAAGCGTTCGGTGAGGTAGACAACTGTGGGAGCGCGCGCGCGAACCGGGCGACGGTCTAGCCACGCAGAAAGATCGCTTTTAAGGGCGTCGACCGTGGTGTAGCGCCGTAGCGGATCATGCTCGAGGCATCGCTTCACGATAGCGTCGAGATCACCATGCAGCACACGGGCCATTGCACGTGGGCTGGACGCCCAGGCGGCCGCTTCGGTGATGCTGAGTTCGCGAGCGATTCGAGACATGTGCGGTCCGACGGGTTCTGCTGCCAGCACACCTCCCGCATGCCTTCCGCAAAGGAGCAGGTGAAACAGCAAACCTAGCGCATAGACATCGACACCGATACTGACTGGCCCCGGCCGCATCTGTTCGGGTGCAGCGTACCGAGGGGTGCCGAGAACACGCCCTGGACCTTCCTCGCCAAGATGCTGGTCGGTCACAAGCGTCGATACGCCAAAATCGAGTAGCTTGACCTTCCCCTCAGCAGTGACCAGAAGATTAGATGGCTTGATGTCGCGATGAATGACAAGCTGGCTGTGCGCAAAATGCACAGCATCCAACACACCGAGCATCAACTTGATCCGGGAACGGACGTCCAGTTTTTGTTGAGCGCACCACACATCGATGGGAACGCCATGGATGAGTTCCATGGCGAACCAGGGCGCCACGCCATTCTCCACGCCGCCGTCGATGAGCGAGGCAATGTTTGGATGGCTGAGGTGCGCCAGGAACTGGCGTTCTTCGAGAAAGCGTTCACGTGCGCCGGGAGACTCCATGTCGACGCGAACGACCTTCAGGGCGCACGTTTGCTCGAAGTGACCGTCCGCGCGGTGTGCCTGATACACCGCACCCATGCCGCCGTGACCGAGAACGCTGTCGATCCGCCATGCGCCCATGCGCCGACCGATCATGGCATTAAGATCGCGGCTCTCGGTGGCAGACATCGTGAACTCGGGCAGGCCGCGATCGAACCGGGCATCGCGCTGCTCGTCGGCGGCGATCAAACGCTCTAACTCCGCCGCTGCTTGAGGATCGCGAACCCGCAAATGGACCAGACGAAGCCATCGGGCGATTCCGCCGATCTCTAGAAATTCATCGAGATGCTCGAGCGCGCGAAGCAGGGCCGAAGACGGCGCGGGCTTGTCCATGTGACGTCAGGCTCGTCGGAGGGGGTAGCGTGAAAGACGAAGATCGATCGTCCAGTACGGCGATCATCCCCCGACCCCGCGGCACCGTAAAGCGGCGTGATCTGTTACTCCAGCGAAGTCATGGCGCATCCAGCCACAAGAAAAATGCCAACAGGGGCCACAGGAGGTAGGCCGCCAAAAGCACGATGGCCAAGGGCCGAAGGCGATAGGGCGGGCGATCAACCAGACGAAACAGAAAGTAGACGGCGACGCTTAGTGCGGTCTGCATCAGCGTAATGGCGAATCCCAACAGATTAGCCCAGCCGGAAAGGCCGCCCAACGCCTTGCCAGCGCTCAGGTGGCAGCCGTTGCATGAGCTTCCAGCCGATGGCACCAGAGCAATGGCGATGAAACAGCCGCTTATCTGGATGACCAACGCATGTATGACAAGCGCTTTGATCAGCCAGCGATAGTGGGGACGGGCGGCGGCACTGTCCGGAAACGGGCGAAGCTGGGGCGCGGCCACCGAGAGCTTCCATACATCTGACGGAGACGGGGTCATAAGCTTCCATTCCGGATCCAACAAACTTCACGGCCTGGCTGGCAGATGCCAGTCAGGCCGTGCGCGCTTCAGTGACTACAAATCAATACCAAAACCGGCGCCGACGGACGTCTGCGAGCCGCTGGCCGAGGCACCGACGCTCATGTGTGCCGTGCTGCCGATAGGTACGGCATAGCCCACCGAAATGGCGTTGCGCGATCCCTGGTAACCCACACCGGCGGAGATGCGGCCATCCCCTGTCGCACCGGCCGCGTTGATCGCCATCTGCGTCGATGCTGCGCTCATGGCGCCTGCCTCATCGATGCGCTTATTCACGTTCTGAAACTGATCGCTCACCTGGTTTTCGAAGTTGGCGAGATTGCCACTGGCTCCCGAGATGGCCTGGTTGGTATAGGCATTGGCTGCTGAGAGCGTCTGCTGTGAGCTTGCGTCGGTATACGTCTTGGCCGTGGCCAGTGCTTGATTGACCTGGCTAACGTTGGCCGCGTCCGTCGCCTGCACACCGGCCGCCACGTTGGTGATCTGGCGCTGGTTCGTGGCACTGCCCACCGACACCGTGTTCGCCACATTGGCCACCGAACCCTGACCCAGGGCCACCGCATTGGCTGCAGTCACTGAAGCGCCCTGGCCGATGGCCGTACCCGAAGCGGCCGTCACCGACGCACTCTCGCCCACGGCTACCGCATTCGTCGCCACCGCGGCGATCGCGCTATTGGCACCCACCGCCGTGCTGCCGTCTGCATTGACTTTGGCATTGCCGCCCAACGCCGTGTCGTTCGGACCGGCTGCGAAGCTGTTGCCACCGATCGCTGTGCCGTTGGTACCGCCGGCCTTGGCGTTGGTGCCAACGGCCACGCCGTTCGCGCTGACCGAAGCACTTTCGCTGCCATCCACTGCAATCGTGCTTGGTGCGCCAGTCCCACCCGAAGGGGTCTGCTGCAACGCGAGAATGTCACTCTGGACGGTGTTCATCTGACCGCCAAGCGTGGTGATTGCCGCAGCGTCTTGGTTCTCAAGGTCGCTCAGCGTACTGAGCTGCTCCAACGCCTGGGCGTCGCCGCCAGCGAGGCTGTCCGACAAGCTCGAGATACTGCTGGCCGTGGTGCTCATGGCGGTGCTCAACTGCGACACGGTGACCGCGTCTTGCGGCGCTGCGCCGTCGGCCACGTTGGTGATCCGGCGCAATGCGGTGGGGCTGCCCACTGATACCTCGGAAAGCGGCGCAGCCGATTCCGTCAGATAGCCCATGCCCGTCGGCGCAGCCGCCCCGGTGACGCTGCCTGCGCCAATTGCCACGCTGCTGAGGTAGCTGGCGTTGCTGCTCGTGCCGAGTGCGCTTGAGTTCTCTCCTCCTGCCGCGGCCAAGTAGCCCTCCGCGATAGCGCCCGCGCCACTAGCCGCAGCCGATGGTCCGAGTGCCAGAGCGGCAGCCCCCGAAGCCGTGGAAGCCTTCCCGATAGCTACGCTACCCGCTAGAAATTCCAAAATGGGCGCGCCGTTGAGTACCGGCACAGCACTGGCATTAGTTCCAATCGCAATTGCGTTGGATTGACTAGCCAAGCTTGATGTTCCTAATGCAATGCTGCCGCCTCCGGAGGCAGTGCTACCTGCGCCGAAGGCGTTTGAGTTACCGCCTGTCGCGCTCGCCGATACACCAAAGGCCTGGTCGCCAGTAAGCGTGGCTATAGCGCCCGTGCCGATCGCGCTCGAGTTCGTCCCACTGGCCGAAGCCATCGCGCCAACGGCTACTGAGTTACCTCCTGTCGCGCTCGCCGATACGCCGAAGGCCTGGTCGCCAGTAGACGTGGCTGAAGCGCCCGTGCCCATCGCACTCGAGTTTACCCCCCCTGCTTTGGCGGTGTAGCCTTCCGCGATAGCGCCCGTCCCACTGGCCGCCGCCGATGGTCCAAGAGCCAGAGCGCCAGCTGCCGAAGCATTGGAGGCCTTTCCGATAGCTACGCTACCCGCTAGAAATTCCAAAATGGGCGCGCCGTTGAGTACCGGCACAGCACTGGCATTAGTTCCAATCGCAATTGCGTTGGATTGACTAGCCAAGCTTGATGTTCCTAATGCAATGCTGCCGCCTCCGGAGGCAGTGCTACCTGCGCCGAAGGCGTTTGAGTTACCGCCTGTCGCGCTCGCCAATGCGCCAAAGGCCTGGTCGCCAGTAGACGTGGCTATAGCGCCCGTGCCAATCGCGCTCGAGTTCGCCCCTCCTGCTGAGGCGGTGTAGCCTTCCGCGATAGCGCCCGCGCCACTTGCCGCAGACGATGGTCCGAGAGCCAGGGCGGCCGACCCCGAGGCATTGGAAGACCCTCCGATAGCGACGCTACCTGCTAGATATTGCGGAATGGACTGGTTAGCGGGTAGTGCCGTCGCAGAAGTAGCACTGGCATTATTCCCAATAGCAATTGCATTGGTCCCACCGGCCAAGTTCGATGTCCCTAATGCAATACTAGTCTGGCCGGAGGCGATACTAGATGCTCCTAATGCAATACTAGTCTGGCCGGAGGCGGTACTAGAGGTTCCTAATGCAATACTATTCGCGCCGGAGGCCGTACCAGTCGTGACGGCCTGTGCGTACACGACGTGACTTTGCGCTAGTAACGCCGCGCCTAGTGTGACCGCACCGAGCAGCTTCGCTTTTCCCGGTTTGCCTCGGGCGGAAGCCAACTCCGATACGGCAACCCACGCGCCTAGGGATGCTCTGATCTATTGAGGCTGAAACGGCCGTCCATATGCCGTGCAGAAACTTCGGCATGGCTGCGCCAAAATGACGATTTGACCAGCTGTTTCTTATGGCCGCGGCCGCTGATCTGCTT